>Ga0207866_1001568_pt1 | contig 21130 bp, 17 predicted proteins | sample HigsolmetaAR203D_FD_184835 | JGI IMG/M metagenome (GOLD analysis project Ga0207866, IMG submission 184835) | Ionic liquid and high solid enriched microbial communities from the Joint BioEnergy Institute, USA - AR20-3-D (SPAdes) (version 2) ...
TCATGATTGTCGTTTCAACTCTATGATTTCTACGTCAACCCTCCCTTTTTCCTTCCCGTCAATGAACATAACAAATCGCCACTCTTCTTCCGTCAAAGAAAGTGAGCGGCGACAAGATGGTCCACTCCAACATCGTAGGCAAATGTTCTTTATACAACTTTTGCATTGCACTGACTTCTGAATTCAGCAGGGACAAAGTCTCTCCCACAGGATGCGATTCAAAGTAAGGGAAACCCAGTTTCCTCGTATGCTGGAATATGGTAAATTGCAAATCCCGGGAAGCATTTTCTTGAAACCGTATTCTCAGTATATTCTGGATCGTTTTTAAAAATATAGATAAAATTAGCAGTCCTGCAATTACCCCTATCCACATGAAAAATTGATCTTGCCGTTTCTCAAGGATTAACTCATCAATAAAATACTGAACGAATCTGGGAATGATTAATTGGATAAATGTAGATATCAGCATGAACAAGATAACAAGAAAAAATTCCCACTTATATTTGGATAAGAAAGAGAGTGCCCATATATAAATTTGAACTAACTTTCTCCCATGAAAACGAAACATTTAAGTAAAACCACCTGTTATTCCTGTGTTTGTCGGAATGATGATTATTCCACTACCCTAAAATCTGTCCCGTGTGATTTGTAAAACTTCGTTTTTTCGTTCCGTGATTTCTCTCATCAAAGAGAAGAGCTTCTCCGAGTACTTGCGCTTCAATTTCGGGTCCTTCAGCGACCCCAGATTGATTTCGATGGTCAGTGAAGCCGATTGTGCGGCCGCTTCAAACAGCATGGCCCCAATCCCCAAATCCGAGATGACATTTTTGTTGCATGTATTTGCAATACGATGGGCGCATTCCAACCCAACCCTGCAAACCTCAATCAAACGAAAAGGCACCTCGATGGCGAGAACGGCGGCTTCTTCCATCGCTTTTTTTCGCAGGATCTTCTCTTCTTCCGTTTCCTTTGGGAGTCTCCATGCTTCCATGAACTTGTGAAAAGCGGAAATATCCGCATGAAACAACTCTTCACAATCCTTGGTCAAACGGCTCATCTGATCGATGACGTCCGCGATTTGCAACTGGAATTGCGCGTATTTTTCTCCTTGGGAAAGGTTACTTACCATTAAAGTCATCGATGCGCCGAGCGCGGCGACAAGTGCGGCAACACTTCCCCCGCCGGGTGTAGGATTTGAACTGCCTGCCTGTTGCAAAAACGTGCGGATCGAGTCATCCCATGTGATCGTATTCGTCAAGGTTATGCCTCCCCGTGTTGAAGGTCGATGGCCTTCATGAGATTTTCAAACAGGATCGCAGTCGTTAACGTGCCGACCCCGCCGGGAACAGGGGAAATGGCGGCTACAGCGTGAACAACATCATCGGCCGCATCGCCGACAATTTTCCCGTCTTCCAACTCATTGATTCCCGCATCGATGACGACCAAACGGGAATGAACCATATCCCGTTGAATCACATTGCGGCGACCCACCGCAACAAATGCGATATCGGCGTGACCGAGGTGCAGGGCGATGTCCGGTGTGCGGGAATGACACACCGTCACGGTTGCATTTTCCCGTTGCAACATATGAAAAAGCGGCAAACCGACGGTTTGACCTCTGCCAATCAAGGTGACATTTTTGCCCTCGAGGGAATAACCATAATGCTTCAGCAATCGGATACACGCTTGAGGAGTGGCGGGATAAAGACCCGCATCCCCTGTCACCACAGCCAGCTTATTGCGGGGTGTAACGCCATCAATATCTTTTAAGGGGGAGAGGGCTTGTACGACCTTGCTTGTCGACAGGTGATCGGGCAAGGGGAGTTCCAACATGATCCCGTGGACGGAAGGATCATCATTCAATCCGGCAATCCGTTCAAGGATTTCTCTTTCGGTGACATCCGCTTTGAAGGAATGGAGAACAAAGGCGACGCCAAGCTTTTCCGCGATTTTTTGTTTTGCTTTCACATAATGCTCTGACGCAGGGTCCCCCTCGACCATGATCGTCGCCATGAGGGGTTGAACGCCTTTCATCTTCCATTCTTCCACTTTCGTTCTGATGGAATGGTAGGTTTGTTCCGCCGCTTCTTTTGCTTTCATGATGACAGTCATTCCGATGCCCCCCTTTTATCAATGCCTAAACCATTCTAGTCACTCACCTATAATATAAAACCAATCATACCCATGTAAAAGTTTGGAATCAAGCGCAAATTCCCTTTTCAGCGCAATTCAATAAAAAATGCAAACAACCCGCCATCAAGGGCGGCTGTTTGCATTGAACGGAAATCACCGGGAGTTTACTTGTCGAAAAAGTCCTTCAATTTCATTTTTCGCCAGGACGATTTTTCGTAACAATAACGGATGACAAAAAAAAGCGGGCAGCGTGAGGCAAGTGGAAATGAACCCGGTTAGCAGCAGCGTTTCCCTTACATAAGGAGGCTGCGCAAAGTGCCGTGAGGAAAAACCTGCGACAATAATCCCTACGCTAACCGCGATCAAAAGAATCCAGGTCCCCAACACCATTTTTCGATATGAATGCTTGATCGCAAATAAAAAGGCAAATACCCCCAACATGACAATCACGGCTGCCCAAATTGCTGCCGGAACATAACGATCGTCGTAATCAAACCAATATCCGGGCCCCATTTATTCCTCCCCTTTCGCTTTCATTTTTTTGTATTCCGAAACGAGCAGCTGCGCGACGCCCAAATCAAGCTTCTCGTTGAACGCCAGTCTTTTGATGAGGGCAATGTATTCATCTTGTTCTTTGGACTCCGTCATTTTGATCTTTTGGATTAATCGGTCCAACCGAAGACGAATCGTGGGATAAGTGACGCCGTAAACGTTGGCTAATTCTTTCAAGGATCCTGAGGCAAGGATAAAATTTTTGATGAAAACCGCATCTTCCTCTTCCAGCGCCAATATCCACTCCGGCACAGCGTCCAAATCCATGCGATCACCACCTGAAAATGGAGGAGAAGTCGAGATTTTAATTAAATTAAAGTACACTTTAATTTTATTTATGTCAATCCATAAATGTTCCTCAAAAAAATAAAAAAGCGCCGAACCAATGCGCTTGTTGCAAATACAAATTACACAATCGCGAGAATCCTCAATCACAAGCGTATCAGATGACATTTTTGAGTGACTCCACAAAAAAACCGCCAGTGGCGGTAATGGATATTTGCATAGTCACTTTTTAATAAAGTTATTTTTGATAAACTCCCAATATTGCTCCTGCAGTTGAACTGGATGCCGTTCCCTAGTATAATGGATAATAAAGGAAAATATCAGCCATCGGTATATAAGGAAGCACCTTGATCCGAGAGAAGGCGGAAAGACGATACGTCCATTTCCGCTTTTACGTTTTGGAGGAGGTGTTTTTTTCGTGTTCGGGAAAATATTGAGCGCTTGCGTCGTCGGGGTCGACGGGCGCATTGTGGAGACAGAGGTGGACATCAGCAGAGGTTTGCCGGCGTTTCACATCGTCGGGCTGCCGGACTCGTCGATTCGCGAAAGCATGGAACGGGTGCGCGCGGCGATCCGCCATTGCGGATACGAATTTCCGCTGCAGCGCATTACGGTCAATCTCGCCCCCGCCGATTTGAAGAAAGAAGGGTCGGCGTTCGATCTCGCCATCGCGGCCGGCATTTTGACCGCCAGCGGCCAGCTGCCGGCCGTGGACGTCGCCGAAACGCTGGTGATCGGCGAGCTGTCGCTCGACGGCCGGCTTCGCCCGGTGCCCGGGGTGCTGGCGATGGTCATCCACGCCGTCCAACAGGGCATCCGCACCGTCATCCTTCCTGCGGCCAACGCCGCGGAAGCGTCCTTGGCCGGGGAATTGCGCATCGTGCCGATCGAGCATTTGTCCCAATTGAAAGAAGCGATGACCGGCAAAACGCAATGGAGGCATGTCGTTCATCGTGAGTCGCAGAATCCAACGTCCCCGGCCAACACGGAAGATTACGCCGACGTGCGCGGCCAAGAGCAAGCGAAGCGGGCGCTGACGATCGCCGCAGCGGGCATGCACAACATCGTGCTGATCGGCCCGCCGGGCACCGGAAAGACGATGCTGATGCGGCGGCTGCCGACGATATTGAGCGATTTGGACGATGACGAAGCGCTGGAAGTCACCAAAATTTATTCGATCGCCAGCTTGCTGCCCGACCGGTCGGGGTTGATCCGGAAACGCCCGTTTCGTTCGCCGCACCATTCCATTTCCCTGAACGGATTGATCGGCGGCGGCCCGATCCCCCGTCCCGGCGAAATCAGCTTGTCGCACCGCGGCGTGCTGTACCTGGACGAACTGCCCGAATTTCCGCGGCACGTGCTGGAGTCGCTGCGCCAACCGCTGGAAGACAGGCGGGTGACGATCAGCAGGGCGAAAGCCTCGTATACGTTTCCCTGCGATTTCTTGTTGGCCGCTTCGATGAACCCGTGTCCTTGCGGACTCGGTTATGGGGGCGCCGAGCCGCAGCGGCGCGCCTGTACGTGTTCCCCTGCGCAAATTCAAAAATACCGCGCCAAAATTTCCGGCCCGCTGCTCGATCGCATCGATATGCAGGTGGAAGTGCCGCCGCCCGGATTTCAGGCGATGTCGTCGGACGCGCCGGCATGGAGTTCGGAAAGGATGAAACGCCAGGTGGAAATCGCGTTGCGGGTTCAGGCGGAACGGTATCGCCACGACCCGGGCATCCGGTTTAACAGCGAACTGACCGGCAGCCGTCTCCACGAAGTGTGCAGGCTGACGGACGCCGCGCAGAAGCTGCTTCAGGAAAGTTTCGAAGCGCTCGGCTTGAGCGCGCGCACCTACGGCCGCATACTGCGCCTCGCCCGCACGATCGCCGATCTCGAAGGCGGCGGACCGATCGACGCCGCGCATGTCGCCGAAGCAGTCCAATACCGGTGCCTGGATCGGGCGGCGCCGCCGGCATAAATGTCACTGCATCAAAAAACTCTCCAAATGATGGATTTCATCATTGGAGAGTCTTGTCGATTTAAGCGCCGCCTTCTCCAAGAGCGCGGAATACGGGGTTTCCCTTTAGTGAAACATCCATCCCCCGTCCACATTCAGCGTTTGGCCGGTAATAAAGTCGCTGTCCTCCGACGCCAAAAACACGAATGCGCCGACGATGTCGTCCGTCACCTGCCGGCGGGAAAAGCATTGCGCTTTGGCCAACGTCCTCGCGGTTTCCTCGATCGTTTCCTTGCTCACTTTCTCGTATTCCGTTTCCGTCAGCACCGCGCCGGGGGTAATGCAGTTGACGGTGATGTTGTGTTCGCCGACCTCGCGCGCCAGCGCGCGGGTGAAGCCGATAATGGCGCCCTTGGAAGCAACATAATGCAAAAAATTCCGCTGACCCGTGAAAAACGTGACGGAAGACACATTGATGATTTTGCCGTAAGACTGCGCCTTCATATAGGGAAACACCGCTTTTGCGCAAAAAAATTGGGAACGGACATTGACGCCCATGATGCGGTCCCATTCTTCCCCCGTGATCTCGTACCACAATTTCCGGGGATCGATGGCCGCGTTATTCACCAAAATATGCACGGTTCCGTACCGGTCGGCCGCCGCTTTCACCAATCCCTGCACTTCCTCCTCGCGGGAAACGTCGGCCCCGTACGCGAACGCCTCTCCCCCGGCCGCCCGAATGTCCTGGACGACCGCTTCCGCCAGTTCGGGATGCGAACGGTAATTCACCACCACTTTGGCGCCTTCTTGCGCAAACCGTTTCGCGACCGCCGCCCCGATCGACCGGGACGATCCGGTCACAATCGCCACTTTGTCTTTCAGTTTCATCACGATTTCTCCTTTTCCCGCAAAAATTCGTTCTTCCGCTCGAGTACGCCGTTAGTCCGATGCCGCGGAGGATCATTTATGGCGTGCACCGTCGTTCCGATACCATGGGGGTATCGTTTACGGCGTATGCCAGTATCCCGATGACTTTGAGAATCGTTTACGGCGTACGCCAGTATCCCGATGACTTTGAGAATCGTTTACGGCGTACGCCAGTGTTCCGATGCCAATGGAGGGATCGTTTGCGGCGTACGCCGATGCCCCGATGTCATCGACGGGGAATGCTTACGGCAGTCATTCTCCCGGCGAGCCGTGAGCGCTCGAGCCGCCTTGCAGGGCCGGACGGGCGAGCCGCGTGTATTGGCGCAGCACGCCTTTGTGGCGGAACACCGGCGGCTTCCAATGCCGCCTGCGCTCCTCCAGCACGCGCAAAATGTCTTCCTCCGGCATCTCTTGTCCGGCAATGCCGACAATATCCAAACGGCGGCGCGGAATGTCCACCAGAATCACATCGTCGTTTTCCACGAGCGCGATCGGCCCGCCGTCCAGCGCTTCCGGCCCCAAATAGCCGACGCAGGGGCCGCGCGTCGCGCCGGAAAACCGGCCGTCCGTCACCAGGGACGTCGTGTGCGACAGCACGGGATCGGACGCAATCAGCTCCGACATGAAAAACATTTCCGGCATGCCGACGGCTTTCGGCCCCTGGTAGCGGATCACCACGACGTCCCCCGGCCGGATGCGCTTCGCCAGCAGCGCATCGACCGCTTCCCGTTCGCTGTCGAAGACGCGGGCCGGGCCTTTGTGCACCTGCATGTCGTCCGCGACGGCGAATTTTTTGATCGTGGCGCCTTCCGGCGCAAGATTGCCCCTCAACACCGCGAGCGACCCTTCCGGCTTGAGCGGTCGGCCGAGCGGATAGATGACGTCGCGGCGGTTCAATTTGTAGTTGGCCAAAAACATTTCGGCAAAATGCCGCATTTCGTTGCGGCGAAACTGATCCAAGTTTTCGCCCACCGTCCTGCCCGTGACCGTCAGCGCGTCCAAATGGAGCATGTCGCGAATTTCCTCCATGACGGCCGGCACGCCGCCCGCGTACCAGAACAATTCCGTCGGATAGCGCCCCGCGGTTTTCGTGTCGACGAGCACCGGCACGCGGCGGTGAATGTCGTCAAACCGGTCCGCATCCAGTTCAATCCCGATTTCCCGCGCAATCGCGATCAAATGCATGACCGCGTTCAGCGACCCGCCGACCGCCGAATGCACCATGATCGCATTTTCAAACGCTTCTTTCGTCAAAATGTGCTCCGGGCGGATGCCCGCTTCCGCCAACCGCATGACCTGCTGCCCCGCCGCGCGCGCCGCCCGGCGAATTTCCGCGTTGACCGCGGGGATGAGCGCCGACCAGGGCAGCGCGAGACCGAGCGCCTCCGCCATCACCTGCATCGTCGCCGCCGTGCCCATGTATTGGCAGGCGCCGCACGTCGGACAGCAAGCGCGCTGGAAGGCGAGAAATTGCTCCTTGGTCATCTTGCGCTCTTCGACTTCGACGCTCATGTGCCACAATTCCTCGTTGGACCGCATGCACGGCCCCGCTCCCATCGCGCCGCCCGGCACGTGCAGCGCGGGAATGTTGAGCCGCGCGATCGCCATCAAATGAGCGGGTACGGCTTTGTCGCCGGCGGAGCTCAGCACCATCGCGTCAAACGGCGTCGCCATCGCGTGAATTTCCACCATGGAGGCGATCATGTCCCGCGACGGCAGCGAGTAATGCATCCCTTGATGCGCCTGCGCCACCCCGTCGCAAATATCCGTCGTCGTGTACACCGCCGGTTTGCCGCCGGCTTGGAACACGCCCTTTTCGATCTCGCGCACGAGTTCGCCCAAATGATACGAACTCGGATGGCTCGCGCCGTGGGTGCTTTCCACGAGCACCTGCACCTTGCCGAGATCTTCGACGGTCCAATCCATCGACATCCGCAGCGCATCGCCTTCAAAGCTGATTTTTCTCGCCTTTTGGCTCGGCCGGTCGCGCCCGGCCGCTTCCTCCTCCCGGCTTTGTTCGGCCAATCCCGCAACCTCCGCCCGTTTTTGACTTGCGTCCGAATTCATTGATGCGCCTCCCTTTGCAGCTTCTCATCGGTTCGCCGACGATTCCGCGTGAGTCGATTCCCGCAGGAGTCCGTTCCCGCTTACTCCCGCGCCAGCGCCGCCAGCGCGCGATCCGCGGCCGCGAGCGTGCGCTCCGCTTCGTCCTCTCCATGCGCGGCGGACACGTACCACAGTCCGTTGGTTCGAATCATGACGCCTTCATACAGCATCTTTTCCGCAAACCGGGAATACATCGCCGAATCCCTTTCGGAAAATTCCTGAAACGTCCGCACTTCGTCCCGGTCGACAAACATCATGTGAAACACCGGCCCGATCTGATTCACCACGCCGCGAAAACCGTATTTGCCCATCAACCGGCGCAACCCCTCCGCCAACCGGACGGCGATGCGCTCCATGTCCCGCAGCAATGCGCCGTCATTGCGCGACAGTATGTCGATCGTCGCCAATCCCGCCGCCATCGCCACACAGTTTCCGTTCAACGTGCCGAGATGGCTCACTTTGCCGGAAGCGATCAAATCCATGATGTCCCGTCTGCCCGCGACCGCGCTGAGCGCGATGCCGCCCGCCATCGCCTTGCCCATCGTCATCAGGTCGGGCAAAATGCCGAAGCGCCCATGCGCTCCTCCCAGCCCGAGCCGGAACCCGGTAATGACTTCGTCAAAAATGAGCACGATGCCGCATTTCTCCGTCAACTCCCGCATCCGTTCCAGATAGCCGGGAAGCGGAACGATGCAGCCGGAGTTGCACATGACCGGTTCCGTAATGACGGCGGCGATTTCCCGGTGACGCTCCGCCAGCGTCCGCTCCAGCGCTTCGGCGTCGTTCCACGGCAAGAGAATAATGTCTTGCAAACTGAGGTCGCTTTGTCCGGCGGTTCCCGGCTGCACGTCACCGCCGCCGCCCGTTTGTCCGGACTTCATGTCGGGGCTCGGAAACGACGTGAAAATGGAATCCGACCACCCGTGGTAATGGCCGTGGAAGCGGATGATCTTGCTCCGCCCGGTGTATGCGCGCGCGAGCCGCAAAGCAAGCATCACCGCTTCCGTCCCCGAACCGGAAAACGCCACTTTCTCGACGCACGGCAGCATTTCCGTCAGCCGTTTGGCCAATTCGATTTCCCCGTCATGCTGCAGTCCGTACGTGTATCCGCGCTTCATTGCCCCATGGATGTTTTCCGTCAGTTCGGGATGGGCGTGACCGAGAATGAGCGGGCCGTATGCCAACAAGTAATCGATGTATTCGTTGCCGTCCGCATCGCGGATGATCGCGCCCTGCGCCGATTCCACGAACAAGGGAAGCGGCCTCATCGCCGCCCGCAGGGAACTGGCCACTCCACCCGCCAAATATTGTTGCGATTCGCGCCATTTCGCTTCGGAAACGGTGAAACGGTTCATGAATCGATCCTCCACTCCAAGTTGTCGTCAAACGGATAAAACGGCCTCCGGATTTTGTCAAACCGCAAACCGGCCAAATTGGCCGGGCTAATGCCAGGCGTATCGAGAATAAAAATGCGGTCCGTCAGCTTTTCGTATTCGGCCCGAAACTGGTTGGCCGATTTGACGAGCACGACATCCGCTTCGGCGGGCTCCAGGCCGACGCAGCGATACATCGCCGGATCGCCGGAAAACGTCGGCCTTTCGGTCACGAGAAGCGACAGTTTGCCGATATCCACAACGGCGCAGCGGCCCATTTTCGCCACCGTGTTTTCCGCATAACCGCCGCCGATCCGAAACACGCCTTCGCCGACATGTCGTACGCTTCCCGTAATCTCCATCGGGGCGCCGTACCGCGCGTTCCGGTTCAATGTATAGCCGACCCGCAGCGTCACTTCGCTGCCGACGCCGGCTTCGGCCGCCCGAGCGGCGGCCGGGGCGTCGACGATCGTCAGCAGGCAGCGATGCCGGCGATGCGCTCCATGCGCGAGCAGCTCTTTCAGCACGACGTTGCTGTCCCCGGTCGCCCCCGCTCCGGGACTGTCGGCCGAGTCGGAAATGACGAACGGCGGATCTCCCGCGCGCCGCTCGTCCGCCAGCTTGACGATTTCCCCGACGGTGTACAGGCGCACCTGAAATTCCCGCCGCTTCTCCCAAAACAACCCGGCCAACCGATCCGCTTCTTCCCGCGCGGCCGCATCGTCCGTGCCGACCACGACGACGGCGCATCCCAACTCCTCGACGTCGAGCCACGGTTGCACCGGAAACAGCGACGTCGCCAAAATGTCATCCCGGCGTTCGCCTTTTTCGGCTTCCGCCCACAAATCCGCAAACGGCCCGTGCGACGTCTGGCTGTTTTCGGCGGGCACGATCATGGGAATTTTGCGCAGCGCCATGCGCGGACGCAAGCCGTCCTTCAGCATCGCAAACAGCAGCTCCGCCGAGCGCCGCCCCGTTTGCGCGAAATCGGTGTGCGGAAACGTGCGAAAGCCGATCAGGGCGCTGGCTCCCGCCACCATCTTGCGCGTCACGTTCGCATGCAAATCCAGCGAAACGACGAGCGGTTTCTCCGGCCCGATCCTCTGACGGATGCGTTCGATGATCCAGCCTTCCACGTCGTCGCACCCTTCCGCCACCATCGCGCCGTGAAGCGCGAAATAGACGCCGTCGCACGTTTCCGCCCCTTCCAACCGTTCATCCAGCAAACGGCCCAACTGTTCGAACGCTTCCCGGGCAAACACGCCGGACGATATCGCGTTGGCCGACAAAGACGGCACGACGGCGACTCCGTGTTCCCGCGCCGCCCGCAAGAATCCGCTCAATTCGTTTTCCGTGCGGACGGAGAACATCTCTTCGCCCAGCGCCAGATGATGCCGCCGAAAATCGTCCATCGTGCTGCGGACGGGACTGAACGTGTTGCTTTCCTGGATCAAACTTCCGATCAGCACTTTCATACGCAGAACCCGTTCCTTACACGGCCGATAAACGGGCAAGCACGACGGCGTAACCGGGAATGTCGAGGCGGACGCGCTCCCCGTCGGCCACCGCATGTTCCCCGAGCGGCAGCCAGTCATGTTCGTCGTTCAGCAGGGACACGGCGCATTTCATCCGCGCTCCCGCCGGAACGCCCCGCACGACCAGCTCGTAGCTTTCCGCTTTCGGATGAAAATGGCTGATCATGACGAGCGCCCGGCCGTCATCGTCCTTGCCCGCCAAACCGTACACCTTGTTGCCCCCGGCGGAAACTTCCACGGCGACGCGATGCGGGCGGTCGAGCAGTTCGCGGAACGCCTCGAACACGCGGTAGGCTTTCTGCGGAACGCCGTAAATATCGAACAGGCCGCAAAACAGCGCGGTCGGCTGTCCGTCGTAGTAATTGGCCGCATCCACCGGCAAATCGTGCAGCTTGGAAAGCACCGCTCCGACAAAGGCGGCTCCTTCCGCCGATTTTTGCCGTTCAAACACGTCCCGGCGCATGTATTCGTTGCCTTTCAGCCAAATTTTCGCAAAATCGGCCGGCAAATAGTTCCATTCGTTCAAGTGGCTTTCCGTTTTATCGAACCCGAACCGGTCGAGCTGTTCTCGAACGTGCAGCGCATGACGGGCGATCACTTCCGGATCGGCCGTGTAAGTGTGCCAGGAAAAGAAATCGAGCGGCAGCTGTTTGTCCCGGCAGTGCGCCAAAAATTCCGTCACAAATTCCAACATCGGCCTCGCCGCGGCGGGGCCGCCGACTTTCAGGTGAGGAAACGCCTTTTTGATCGCCGGCGCAGCCGCCTCATACAGCCGATAATATTGCTCGTGCGTGCCGGTCCACATTTTGTCGCTGTAATCCGGCTCGTTCCAAATTTCCCAATACTCGATGTTGTGGTGAAAACCGTTGGCCCATCCTTCGTTGTAATGGCGGATGATGTTCAAACAGATGCGCACCCATTTGTCATAATCCCTGGGAGGATGCACGTGATATTTCACGGCGGTATGCTCGATGCTTTCGCCCAGACGGTACACGATCCTGGCCCCGGTGGCCAGCACCGTGCGGATATATTCGTCCGTGCGGGAAAAATCGTAGCTGTCCGGATCGTCCGGGTCGCACTCGAAATCCGGGAAGACGATGTGGACGTCGACTTCCCGCGGATGCGGCCAGTTGGGATCGTGCAATCGCACGAGCGGAATGCCCGCCTTGTGATAGTAATCCGACACATCGACTAAAGTCCCGTACGTAACCGGTCCGTTGTTGACGCCGTGCAGCGGCTTGATGCCGCCGACCGTGCGCTGCAGATCCACGATCATATATGCCATGATGCCGTCCTCCGTTAGGTTTGATGTTCTTCTCTGTACTCTTGAGGCGTTTTTCCGAAATGTTTTTTGAACACCTTGATGAAATACGCGGTATTCAAATAACCGATCTGTTCGGTGATTTCGTAGATTTTCAAATCGCTGCACAACAACAGATGCTTCGCTTTTTCCATGCGAACGCGCAGCAAATAGTCCTTCAGTCCCTCTTTCGTCTCCAGCTTGTAAATTTTCGACAAGTACGCCGGATGCAAATGGACGTGGTCGGCCAGCGCCTGCAGCGTGACGTTGTCCGCCAAATGCTTATGAATATATTCCTGAATGCGCGCGACGATCTGCGAGCGGACGTCGCGGATTTCGTGCAAGTTTTCCCGCGAAAACCGGTCCAGCAGGCCGAACACCCACGTTTTCAGGACGGACAAATCCAGTTTCCCTTCCGAAATGTCAAGAACGTCGAGACGTTCCCCGGCATCGCTGTCTCCCAGCATTTGCTTCAAGGTTTTGCCGTTGACGTGCGCGTAATGAAACGACGCGGCGCATACCGCATGATACAGTTCCTGCATGAATTCCAGCGAATCGCAGCCGCTCGCTTCCAACTTGCGGAACGCGTCCGACAATTTGGACCGCGCGACGTCCCACATGCCCGCCTCAAACAACTGCGTCAGCGACGGCGGCTCGTAAATCTGCGCGAGCGGACGCAAGTTGGCGAGCGGACGCGCATTCGCGTCCGGCAGCGGTTCCCCCGCTTCCATCAGCAGTCCCGAATCCGCGCCGATGCCGGTGCGCATCGTCCGGATCGCGCCTTCGTACAGGTCGGGCAGCTGTTCCGGGAAACGCCCGCTTTGGCCGACGACAACCGAGATGCTGCCCTGCAGATAATGGGACACCAGGTGCTGCAGCTGCGCCGCCAACCGCATCAAGAGCTCCCGCGAAAAAACGGCTTCGTCCGCCGCCGTTTTCGCCGTCACCGCGATGACGAGATAACCGTGCGCGTCCTCGCACATCCACAGCGAGAAATGAGGTCCCATGATTTCTTCGGCGATGTTCAGGATCGCGTATTCGATCATGAACCGGTCGTGGCGGTTGTAGGAGGCGAATTTGCCCTCCAGCCGAATCAGCATCGGCGCGACCGTGTCCCCGGACTGCACGTTCAGGTTCAGCGCCGGCAGTTTGTCCGCCAAATCCCGTACGCTGTACCGATTTTCCAAAATGTCGCGCAGCAGTTCCGCCCGCATCGCCGGAAGATGCTCGCGAAACACGCGCATCGTCCGCTGCATGGACGTGACCTGGTCCCATTCCTCTTTCAACTTGCGGGTGACGTTCGCGATCGATTCTTGCAGTTTTTCATCGCTCACCGGTTTCAGCAAATAATCGTCCGCCTGGAGCTTCAACGCCTGCTTGGCGTATTCGAACTCCGCGTACCCGGTCAGCAAAATGAACCGGGTGCGTTCCGATGTCCGGCGGATCGCTTCGATCAGCGCCATCCCGTCCATCCCCGGCATCCGGATATCGGTCAGAACGATGTCGATATAGTGAAGTTCCGCGATTTTCAGCGCTTCTCTGGACGAATAAGCGCAGTACACCTCATCGATATGCAGCTCGTCCCACGGCATCGTCTGGGCGATGGCGTCCACGACGGACGGCTCGTCATCCACGATCAGAATCTGAAACACGGCGGCTTTCCTCCTTTTCCAGCTTCATCACGACCGTAACGGCGAGTCCGCCCAAGGGGGAACGGGATACCAGCAGTCCGGATCCCGGAGCGAACATCAATTTCAGTCTCTGGTTGACGTTCCACAGCCCGTAGGAAGCAGAAACTTCTTCTTCCGGAAGTTCCAGCCTTATTTGCAGCTGCGAAAGCTGATCGTCGTCGAGCCCGACGCCGTTGTCTTCCACGACGACGCGGTATTCGCCCTCATGCACCTCGCCGCGGATGCGAATTTCCCCTTTGCCGTCGATCGGCTCGATGCCGTGGATGACCGCGTTTTCCACGATCGGCTGCAGCATCAGGCGGGGGATGACCAGCATGCGGATCGGTTCGGGCACTTCGATCTGATACGCGATGCGCTTCATCCGCAAATTTTGGATTTCCAAATAATTGACGACGACGTCCAGCTCTTCCTGGAACAATGCCGTCTCTTTGTTCATCCGCGTCGTATACCGGAAATATTCGCCCAGATTGAGCGCCATGGCCACAACCGATTCTTCGTCGCCGAGCCGCGCCATGTTTTTGATATAGAAAAGGCAGTTATACAAAAAATGCGGGTTGATTTGCGACTGCAGCTGTTTCAACATCGCCTCGCGCGACCGGATCTGCTCCTCATACACCCGTTCCAGCAAATTTTGCACGGTTTCGGCCATTTCGTTGAACCGGAAAAACAAAAACGAAAACTCGCTGCCGCCCTTCATGCTGATCCTGGACGAATAATCGCCCCGCTCGATGCGCCGCACGTGCCGCACGAGCTCTTGGATCGGCACCTGCAAGTTGCGGTACAAATAATAGGAAGCGATGACGCCGAAGACGAGCAGCAAACACGCCACCGCATACAGCATGTTGCTCGAACGGGTGACGGGGGCGAGCACTTCTTTCATCGGCACATAATCGACCAAATACCATCCCGGCCCGTTCAAGCGAAGATAGTTCACCAAATACTCCTCGTCCTGCAGATGCACGGACAAATTCGTGCGGTCTTCTTCCATCCGCTGTTGATTCAAGTATTGAATCACTTTGCGGGCGTGCTCCGTCCGCAAAGTCCGGTTGGCGATGACGCCGTGATGCGGGTCGTACAAAAACGGGTCGCCCTGGCCTTCCAGCTTGTACTGGTCCAGCATGTCCTGCAGATGCGAGGCGGAAAAACTCGTTCTCAGGACGAGGCGGGCCAATTTCGGGTTTTCGTACACGGTCGCGGGCGTCACCGCGTACCAGACAAACTGCGGATCATCGGCGCCGTCTACAATGCCTTGGGCCGCATACTGCCATCCTCGGCGAACATCGCCGATAAACCGCTCTTCGTCCACTCCCCACGTCATGGAAGACGTCGAGATCGTTTCCTTGGTGACACGGGAGTACACCGTGATGTCCGCGTGCCATCCCGTCACGTCCGCCTGCAGCGAAATATGGCCCAAAATCATCTTCAACAGCTTTTGCCGTTCATACCAATTCCCCGTATAATCCGCATATTCCAGTTCGCGGATCACCGGATCGTTGGACAGCATGATCGCATTGGTCGAAATGCGGTTGAACTTTTCCTCCAGTTGGCTTTTCAAAAACATCAGCTTGTTCAGGTTGGCCGATTCGATTTCCCTGTGGATGACGCGCACGGTGGAATGATTGTAATACGCGAACAGCGCCATCAACAGGATCAGCATGCCGATAATCAGGACGACGATTTTGGTGAAAATATTCGCCTTTTTGAACATTCCCGCATCCTCCCTTTCTCCTTACCGTACCAAAACCTTTCGCTTGGCGCGATACCATTTGCACGGAGCCTCGGGGGAGAATGCGGGAAGCCGAAACGTTTTATTGGGTTACGCTCTTGTACCACTCATTCACTTCTTTGGTGATTTGTTCGCCGCCTTGGGACTTCCACTCCTCGACGAATTTGTCGAACGCGTCGACCGGTTCGTTGCCGAAGACGATCTTGCTGAACGTCTCCATTTCCAGCTTCTTCAGGTAATCCCACTTTTCGGCCATCGTCGGCGTAGTGCCTCCGGTGAACGCGTTTCGGACGGCAAATTGCCGTTGATTCCAGACATTGGTCGCCGACTGGAATTCGATCGGAGGAACGAATCCGCCCCAAATTTTTTCGTAAGGCGTCTGCGGCTCGCCCGATTCATGAATGCGCACAAGCGCCTCGACGTTTTGCGAAGGAATGCGCGGCCCTTGGTCCAGCAAGCTGTAGAAAAAGACGCGCACGCCGCCGCCGGGAATTTTGCTCAAATCATAGGTGATTTCGCCGTCGACTTCATCCCAGTCGTAACCTTTCGCCCATCCGTGTTCGAACTCGCTGCCCGGTTTCGGGTCGGCGACATTCTCAAACAGATAGTTGGCGTAATGGAAGAAAATTTCCGGATTTTTCATGTCTTTGTTGATAAAAATCGCGCCGTTGTACGGATATCGGCTGTAATGCATGCTCGTTCCGTCCGGACCGACCGGCAGTTCGTAAGTGACCAGCTCGGCGCCGGGATTGTTTTGCTCCAGACCGCCCATCGGCCACGCTTCGGACCAATACGGACCGGTAAACGCCCCGGCCTTGCCGGCGGACATGAACGATCCGGCTTTGGAAGCGTCCCAAATGCTCGCTTCCTGCGGAATGTATCCTTTGGCGACCCATTCTTTCAGTTTTTGCAGCCCTTGTTTGACTTCGGGCTTGATCGATCCGTACTCCAGTTGTCCGTCCGCCGTCTTGAGCCAGAAACCGGGAATGCTGCCGTATGCGCCGAACACCCAGCTTGCGCCGAAATCACTGTGGTACGAATCTTTGAGCGCGAGGCTCCAACCGTACGTGTCTTTTTGGCCGTTGCGATCCGGGTCGCCGTTCGTAAACGCATCCAAAATGTTCTCGAAATCGTCGATCGTTTTCGGCGGTTCCAGATTGAGATTTTTCATCCAGTCTCCGCGCAGCCACAACACCGGGTCATTATTGTAAGCGTAATCCAGGTTCGGGATGCCGTATCTTTTGCCGTCCCGCGTGAATTCGTACCATACGCCCGGCTCTTCGTTCATCGCTTTCTTCCAGGTTTCGCCCGCGAGTTCGTCGAACAGCGAACCGACTTCCCTGAACTTCCCGGAATCGATCAACAGCTGCGCCGCGTCGCCGCTCGCAAACACCACATCCGGCAGTTTCTCGTTGGAAGAGATCATCAGCTTGAGACGGGTGGCGTATGCGCCGTTCGTGTCTTTTACGGACCACAAGTTTTTGATTTCGATCCCCAAATTTTCTTTCACCCAGCGATAGTGGACGTTGTCATCCATGCTTTCGCCGTTTTTGAATTCCACCGGTCCGGCGATTCTGCGCACGGTGGTGATGGTGACCGGAGGATCGTATTTTTTGCCGTCCGCCGGCAGCAGCAAATCCTTCTTGTCCTCGGCGGGTTCTCCCGCGTTCGATCCGGACGGTTGTTCCGTGTTCGTTCCGGAGTCATTCGCGCCGTTCGATCCCCCGTTCGACCCCCCGCCCGAAGAACAGGCGGTAACGACAACCAGTGCTACGACGAGCAACCATCGCCACAAATACTTGAGCGATCTCGACATCTGTTCCCCTCCTAAAACTTTTGGAATCATGATGCTGACAAATTTATCGTAAGTGGGGGAAGGCGGAAGATAAATAACAACATTTTAATCCCGAATACGCTTTTATTAAGCATTTTTCGCCATGCGTTCGTCACGGGAAACCGGGTTCGCAACGGGTTAATAAAGTGTTATCCGTAGTTAAAAATGCGTTATTCGTTCCCATTTTTCGCTGTGCTACAATCTTTTTGACTTCACAGCGAAAGAAGGTCTGCCTATGACGAAAAACATTATGCCGTATATCGATCAACCGGAAAAAGCGGCGAGCGGCGGAAGAGGGCGACACATTCCGCGCTTTCTTCGCAAAACTTGGCCTTTTCACCTGATGCTGCTTCCGGCTGTCGTCTTGGCGCTTCTTTTTAACTATCTTCCGATGCTGGGCGTCGTCATGGCCTTCCAAGATTTCAAACCGTGGACGGGCTTTATCGATTCCCCCTGGGTCGGACTGAAACATTTCAAAGCGATGTTTGAACGGAAAGACAGCCTCCAGGTCATTTGGAACACGTTTCTCATCGCCTCGCTGAAAATTGTTTTTATCATTATCGTGCCCGTGACGTTCGCGCTGCTCTTGAACGAAGTGCGCCGCTCCTTTTTTAAACGGACGGTGCAGACGCTGGTCTATTTGCCCCACTTTTTGTCGTGGGTCATCTTGGGCGGCATTCTTGTCGACTTGCTGTCTCCCGAAGGAGGGCTCGTCAATCGCGTGCTGTCGGGATGGTTCGGCATCGAACCGATTTTCTTTCTCGGCAACGGCGATTGGTTCCGCGTGACCGTGGTCGTCAGTCACATCTGGAAGGAATTCGGGTACGGCTCCATTATTTATTTGGCCGCGCTGACCTCCATCAATCCGGATTATTACGAGGCGGCGGAAGTCGACGGGGCGAGCCGCTGGAAACAGACGATCCACATCACGTTGCCCTCGCTGATGCCGATTATCGCCGTCTGCACGACGCTGGAGATGAGCAACATTCTGAGCGCCGGTTTCGACCAAATTTTGAACTTGTACAACTCCCTCGTGTACGACAAAGGCGACATTATCGATACGTTCGTTTACCGTGTCGGCATTTTGGATCAGCAAATGAGTTTTTCGGCGGCGATCGGGTTGTTCAAATCCGTCGTCAGCCTCGTGCTCGTGGTCGCGCTGTACCGGTTGGCCTACAAATACGCGAATTATCGCATCTTTTGATCTTCGCGTTCGGAGCACTGTCATCGGAATGGGACGTTGCGGATCGAAGTCACTCTCCGCGAAGTTGACCGGTTATTCGTGTTCGGCAAGTTCGATACCATGATCGTTCTCCTTATGCGGCGTTCTCTTTCCCGCACATGATGATTCACCATTTTGGGAGGCGGAACATGTACCACAAAACGTTGTCCTACCGCATATTTAACGTGTTCAACCATCTGTTGCTGGCGGCCGTGGGAATCTTGTGCCTGCTTCCGCTCGTGCACACGCTGGCCGTTTCCTTGAGCGGAAGGGCGCCGGCCAACGCCAATCTCGTCACCTTGTATCCGATCGATTTTACCTGGGACGCCTATCAAAAAACGCTGGACAATCCGGATTTCTTGCGGGCGCTCTGGGTTTCGGTCCAGCGCACCGCCATCGGAACGGTGTTCGGCATGGCGGTGACCGTTTTGGCCGCGTATCCCCTTTCCAAAACGAACGCCGTCTTCAAGGCGAGATCGTATTACACCTGGTATTTCATTATTGTGCTGCTGTTCCACGGCGGCATGATTCCCACTTATATTGTCGTGCAAAAGCTGGGCTTGATCAATTCCATTTGGGCGTTGATTTTGCCGTCCACCATTAATATCTGGCTGCTGGTCATCATGCTCAGCTTTTTCCGGACGGTGCCGGCTTCCCTGGAAGAAGCCGCCTTCATGGACGGCGCGAACCAGTTTCGGATTCTCTGGTCGGTCTATCTGCCGATTTCCTTGCCCGCCGTCGCCACGTTGTCGCTGTTTTTTATCGTCTCCCACTGGAATTCCTGGTTTGACGGGTTGATCTACCTCACGCAATCCGAACGATACCCGCTGGCCACCTTCCTGCAGACGATATTGGTGGAAATCAGCGGCATGCAGATGTCGTCCGTCGGCCGGGAACTCGAAAACATTTCCAACAAAACCGTCAAATCGGCGCAAATTTTTATCGGCGCGCTGCCGGTCATCATCATCTACCCGTTCCTGCAAAAATTTTTTGTGAAAGGCATGGTGCTCGGCGCGGTCAAGGAATGAGGAAAACACGGGCCTCCTCGCCTCTGCCGCGCTCTTGCCCCCCTGCCGCTCCCCTGCCGCACCCCTGCCGTACCATGGAAATGCGGTCCGTATCCGATGCCGCTGCGCCAACTCTCCAAAAAAAGGATTCCACCGATGGTGGAGTCCTTTTTTGTCGTGCGAAACCCCGCCCTGTGCCGCCGGCGCCTCAGGAAATGTCGCAAATTTAAAATGACGATGTCGCAAAACTACTGTATTTTCTTGCGTTCTTTTTATGTTATCTTATAGGCGTGTCGTAAAATTAAAGATCGAAAGGAAGTATGGAACGATGATCAGAGTCGCCATGCTGAGTTTCTGGCACGTGCACGCGAATGATTACGCGCGGCGGGCCGAGGAGCATCCGGATACGCGGATCGTCGCGGTTTGGGACGAACTGCCCGAACGGGGGCGGAAAGAAGCGCAGGAACGCGGCGTTCCCTTTTACGAATCGTTGGACGAACTGCTGGCGCAGGACGACATCGACGCCGTCATCGTCGACGCGCCGACGAACATGCACCGCGACGTCATGGTCAAAGCGGCGGAAGCGGGCAAACACATTTTCACGGAAAAGGTCATCGCGCCGACGCTGCGGGAAGTGAACGAAATTTTGGCCGCGGTGGAAAAATCCTGCGTCAAACTCGTCGTGTCCCTGCCGCGCCTGTATCACGGCTATACGCAGGCCATCCGCCAAATTCTCGATCAAGGGCTGCTCGGGGAACTGACGCTCGTCCGGGTGCGTCTGTCCCACAACGGCGCTACCGCGGGATGGCTGCCGCCGCATTTCTTTGACAAAGAGCAGTGCCAAGGAGGCGCTCTGATCGACCTCGGCTGCCATCCGATGTATTTGACGAGGCTGTTCCTCGGCGAACCGGAGAGCGTCAGCGCCCGGTACGGCTACATGACCGGCAAAGAAGTCGAAGACAACGCCGTTTCGGTTCTCTCTTGCGCCAACGGCGCGATCGGGGTCGTGGAAGCCGGTTTCGTCAATCGGTTTTCCCCGTTTTCGATCGAGATTCACGGCAAAGACGGAACGTTGTTGTACGGCACTCCCGAAGACAAGCTGCTCGTGCGCAGCACGCGGTTGGAAGACAACGACCAAACCGGCTGGGTCGAGTTTCCGATTCCCGCCGATCTGCCCGACGCGTTCCATCAATGGGTGCAGCACATTCAACAAAACACCGTCGCTTCGGAAAACATCGCGCTGGCTCGCGAGCTGACGCGGTTGATGGAAGCGTCCAATTTGTCGGCCGCTCGCGGCGCCGTCGTCGCGCTGAGTGAATTGGCGGAATGACATCGCTGGGAGCGTCTTCCGGCGGCCTGGGCCTCCCGTTTCCGTTGTCCGTGATGGAGGCGAAGCCGTTCGCGCTGGACCGGCTGGCGCTGGAATTCCGTTGGGGCCATTACGGCTTCCGCGTGCTCCGGTGCCATCTGACCCGTTTTCCGCCCGGTTACGTC
>Ga0207866_1001570_pt1 | contig 21110 bp, 18 predicted proteins | sample HigsolmetaAR203D_FD_184835 | JGI IMG/M metagenome (GOLD analysis project Ga0207866, IMG submission 184835) | Ionic liquid and high solid enriched microbial communities from the Joint BioEnergy Institute, USA - AR20-3-D (SPAdes) (version 2) ...
AGCTTAGCCGGCCTCTGCCTGATGACTAGACCGAACGAAGGAATGTAGGCACAAGGATGCCAAGAGACATGGGAGGGTTCGTCATCATCAGCGATGCAGAGATCCACGGTGCATCCCATACGCTTCCCCCACTACAACCAAATTTAACCAGTAGTGGCCGCGAAGCGTACCCAGTCAATGTAAGATATACACATATTTAAGAAATAATGTTAGAAACTTTGTCGAAAAATATTTTTTTGACACCCCTGAAACGGCTACAACCGTTGATATATCAACATTTATAGAGGGAGGTGAGTATAAAGTGTATCTCGATAAAAGAAGTACTAGGTTATTACAAGAAATTCTAAATAATCCAAACACTACCTTACCGGTTTTGGAGAGAAAACTTGGAATTAATCGGCGTCAGATTAATTATAGCTTTGAAAAGATTAATAATTGGCTCACTAGTTTAAACCAACCAAAAATTGAAAGAACAAAAACTGGAAATTTTATTATACCTTCGTCATTGATTAATATACTCCCTATAAATACTGTAAATATTGATGTGGAAACATATATTTTATCTGAGAAAGAGCGTATTGAAGTTATTCTATACATGTTACTTAGTAGAGACGAGGAATTATCATTACTTCATTTAGTCTCAACACTTGGAGTTGGAAAGACTACGGTTATAAGGACAATAAGTGCAGCTCAACACTATTTGAAAGAATATCAGCTAAAAATAATTTACTCACGCAAAGATGGGTACAGAATTAAAGGTCAAGAGTTTGATAAACGACGTTTATTAATTACAGTCATCCAGTCGATACTCTCATTTTATAATGGGGAAAAGATTCTCTTACATTATTCTTCCATTAATGAAAGAGAGGTAGAAACTCTTCGTAAAAAACTTGAACAGATTGAAGTTTACTTAAGTATAAAATTTACTGATGAGATGTTTTTGTCCCTTCCTTACATTATAGCAGTTTGGTTAAAAAGAGTAAATAAAGGGAAAACCATTGAGTCTAATTTTAATATTGATTTCTCTGATCTTAAAGATACCAAAGAATATCAGGCAATAGTAAAGGTTTTCCCTGAACTTGAAGTCATACCGCCTAAAGAATTACTATTTCTCACTTTGCAGATTCTAACCATGAATATATCTTCAACTCAAGTTCTGAATGATGATAAGTTGTCAGGATTAAAGAGTTCACTATTTGAGATGGTAAATATTATTGAAAATATCAGTGCCATTGAAATCCCCAATAAGCAGGAATTGGTTGATAGGTTATTCCTTCATATGAAACCTGCCTATTATCGAATTAAGTATAATTTAGGTTTCATGACTTCAATGTCTATTAAGCTTGATGAGAAATTAGAAGATTTACACGAGATAGTCAAGCTATCTACGAGTCCTATTGAATCACTATTAGGTTGTTCCATACCTGAGATTGAAAATACCTTTTTAACGATGATTGTTGGTGGATGGTTGACTCAACATAGAGTTCAATTAAATAACAAGAAAATTGCAGCTGTTGTCTGCCCTAATGGGGTATCAGTATCAAAACTACTTCAAGTAACTTTAAAATCATTATTTCCTGAGTTTATGTTTCTTGAGCCTATGTCCCACAGAGAATTTTCTAATTACAAGGGAAAAATTGATATCATATTTACTACTCAAAGACTCCCTACAGAAATTAAACAATATGTTATTCCAAACGTAATAAATGATAGAGAGAAAAACGAGCTCAGGAAAAGAATACTTCATGAAGAATATGGACTTGCATCTAATAATTTAGATTTAAAAGAACTTATGCAAGTCATTAGTAAGTATGCTGAGATTAAAGATTCCAACGGATTATTGAAAGGTTTAGGTGCTTATTTTGGTAATAATAACCTTGTAAGCGATACCGAAATTAAAACAAAATCAAAAATAGCCCTTAAGGACCTAGTAAATTCTGAAACAATCATAATTCGAGATAAGGTCAAAGATTGGAGAGAAGCATTATGGTTAGCATCACAGCCTTTGTTAAAAAACAATTATATTGGCCATAAGTATGTGGAAGCAATGATCGAACGATATCAAAACGATAGTAGATATATTATGCTAGCAAACAACATTGCTATTCCCCATTCCAGACCAGAGAATGGAGTTTATCAAGTAGGAATGAGCTTTTTAAAGTTGAGTGAACCAGTAGAGTTCAATGGCGGAAATTTAGTTAAGCTTATTTGCGTTATTGCTGCAGTGGATAAGGAACAACATATTCGCCCTATCTTACAGCTTAGAAGAATGGCAGAAAGTCAACGAGATATAGAAATTATAAAAAATGCAAAAACAAAAAAAGAAATAATTTCAGTTGTTGAGAAATTTTCTTATTATTAAAAATATTAAAGGAGATATTGTATGTCCAAAATTATTATCCCAGAAAAATCTGTTTTCACGGATCTAGAAGTATCCAATAAGGAGGAGGCATTAAGGATCCTAGCAGACTCACTTTTAGAGCAAGGGTTTATCCATGATAATTTCTATAAAAGCTTGATAAATAGAGAAAAAAACTTTCCAACGGGCTTGGAATTCCATGGCATAGGAATTGCCATTCCTCATACTGATCCCAAATATATCAAGAAAGATTCAATTGCTGTCGCAGTTTTGAATAAACCAGTTATATTCCAAGATATGGTGGATAAAAGCAATAGTATTAATGTGAAAATCATTTTTCTATTAGGTCTATCAGAAAGCACAAAGCATTTAAATATTCTAAAACAAATTATTGATCTAATTCAAGTAAAAGGGGCTCTAGAGGAAATGTTAACTATGTCTAAGAGCCATCTATATAGTTATTTAGTAGAGAAATTATCTGTAGAATAAAATATTAAAACTGGAGGAGAATCAAATGAAAAAACGTATTGTATTTGCTTGTTCAAGTGGGATAGCAACTTCAACGGTAGTAGCAGAGAAAGTAGTAGATTATTGTAAAAACCATGGAATTGATGTTGAATATCAACAGGCAATCATAGGTGAATTACCTGCACTAGATAACTCAGCAGATCTAATTGTAGTAACTTCACAAGTAGAAACAAAATTAAATACACCCATTATAAATGCACTACCTATTATAACGGGGATTGGTGAACAAGAGCTGCTTGATAATATTATAAAATTGTTGAAAGGGTGAACTAAATGGGACAACAGATATTAGATGCATTTCAGTACATTCTTGGCTTTGGCCCTACGGTAATGCTGCCAATTATCGTATTCATCCTAGCTATCTGTTTTCGAGTAAAACCGGGAAAGGCACTGAGATCATCTGTAATTATAGGTATGGGTTTTGTTGGTATTTTCCTGATTTTCGATCTATTAATCGAGAGCGTTGGACCTGCAGCTAAAGCTATGGTGGAAAGAACAGGAATACATTTATCGGTGGTAGACACCGGATGGCCACCACTTGCATCAATTGCTTTTGCATCACCTATAGCACCGTTTGTAATTCCAATGGTCGTTTTACTAAACATTGTCATGATAATGCTACGTTGGACGAAAACAGTTGATATTGATTTATGGAACTATTGGCATTTTTGTTTTGCAGGAGCGTTAGTTTATATTGCTACAGGTAACTTTTTATTAGGTTTGCTAGGTGCAGCCATAGCTACAGTCACAATTCTTAAACTTGCTGATTGGTCTGCTCCATATATACAGAAACGATTTAATTTGCCTGGTATTTCCCTTCCAACACTTTCATCAGCCGTATTCTTTCCAGTTGGAGTAGTAGGAAATAAAATTATTGATTCAATTCCTGGAATAAGAAACTTAAAAGCTGATCCAGATACAATTCAAAAACGCTTCGGTATATTTGGTGAACCGATGATGATCGGCCTGATTTTGGGAATTATTATTGGAATGCTCGCAAGCTACGATGTGGATGGAGTATTGAAATTAGGAATGAACTTGGGAGCAGTCATGCTTATTATGCCTCGGATGGTTCGTATCCTTATGGAGGGTTTAATGCCACTGTCTGATGCTGTGCGTGACCTGCTTAGAAAGAAATTCCCTGGTCGTGATGATATTACTATCGGTCTTGATATTGCAATAGCGATTGGTAATCCGGCAATTATTTCAACAGCCCTATTGATGACACCAATTACTATATTGCTAGCTGTTATTCTACCAGGGAACAAGATTATGCCGATGGGTGATTTACCAACTTTAACTGTGCCATTGGCAATGATTGTTCTTGCTTGCCGAGGTAATATTATACGATCAGTTATCATTGGTATACCAGTTATTATCGCTGACTTATATATCTCTTCTTACATGGCTCCACTTGTTACCCAAGTAGCGAAGAGTATTAACTTCAAGTTTCCGGAAGGGGCATCAGTATTGGTGAACAGCTTCCTAGATGGAGGTAATCCACTCCGCTATTGGTTGGTCATGTTATTCCAAGGAAATATCTTTGCTATTGGAGCGATTCCAATTATAGGTCTTGTTATTTGGTGGGCATATAAAATTAGCAAAAAAGATTTTAATGTGAATAGTGAATTGAAGGACTGATATTTAAACTATCACAATATTCATCGTCTCGAACACGTTTTTTTGGGACAAACGGTTTCAGCAGGGAATAACAGTACGTACGATTGAGTTGAAGGGCACGAGCGATCCTGGGAACCGAATGCCCTTCCTGATGGAGAACTTGAACCAGCTCTCGGGTGCTTACTTTCGGCCCCAGTTCGTCTTTTTTCGAAGGATCTCGAAACCCTATTCTAATAATAACTCAGAGTTTGTCTGGGGTCTCATGGGGTCAGTATATATACTCTAATCAATTATTATCAAAAAAAGGAGTTCTGATTATGAAAGCCATAGTATACTACGATGTTAATGACTTTCGAAAGGAAGACATAGAAAATCCAGAAATTGGTTTTGGAGAAGTGCTGTTGAAGTTAAAGGCCTGTGGATTATGTGGGACGGATATTCACAAAGCAATTCATAAAACCGTTAATCCAGGAACAATTCTTGGACACGAATATGCAGGTGAGATTGTTAAGGTAGGAGAAGGTGTTACAAAATTTAAAATTGGAGACAGAGTTGTTGGAGCTATCCATGTTCCTTGTTTTACTTGTCATTATTGTCAACGACAGCACTATACACTTTGCCCTGAATTTAGAGAAACGAATATTGATCCCGGTGGCTTTGCAGAATATATCCGATTGTCTGAAAGACATGTACGCCATTCACTTTTTAAAATTCCTAACAATATGAGCTACCAGTACGCATCTTTAGCAGAACCAGTAGCTTGTTGTATTCATGGACAAAAAGCTGCAGATATACGTCCCGGAGATAATATTTTAATTATGGGTGCAGGTCCGATAGGGATGATTCATGGTCAACTCCTAAAACATAAGGATGTGAGTAATGTAATTATTTCTGATATCTCTGCGTATAGACTGTCAAAAGCTAAAGAGCTTGGTATCGATTACACAGTAAATATAAAGCATGAAAGTCTTAAAGACGTAGTTAATAAGGTTACTAATAATCAAGGTGTTGATACTATTTTCATTGCTGCGGGAGTTTCCTCACTGTTGCAAGAAGCAGTACAACTCCTTAGACGTGGCGGAAGAGTGATTTGTTTTTCCCCATTTGACAAGAACCCTGAAGTGACAATTGATGCAGGAAGATTCTTTAAGGATGAAATATCAATAATAGGTACCTATAGTGTATCACCATATGAATTTGAAGAGGCTATTTTACACATTTCAAATGGAACAATTGATGCAGAAAAAATGATCACACATGAAATGAAGCTTGATCAACTAGGGGAAGCGATTGCACTTGCTGCAAATCCTGACGAAGAAGTTATAAAAGTAGTTATAATAGATTAATTTATGAGGAGGAATTTGATATGCCGTTAGTAAATATGGAATCGTTTTTACAATTGTTAGAGGAGAAAAACCTTATTGCTCCAGCCTTTAATACTACTAATTTAGAAATGACACTTGCTATCATTCAAGGAGCTGAAGAGATAGGATTTCCAGTTATTGTCCAAATTACTCCAACAAACATTAAGCTGTCTGGATATGATTATATTGCCCACATTGTAAAATCTGCTGCGGAGAAAGTAAATATTCCTGTAACTTTACACTTAGATCATGGAATGACCTTCGAGGATATAAAACAGGCAGTAGACGCTGGTTTTAACTCTGTCATGATTGATGCTTCAAAATTACCATATGAAGAAAATATTAAGTTTACTAGAGAAGTTGTAGAGTATTGTCATGAGCGAGGTGTTTCGGTAGAAGCTGAATTAGGAGAGTTAGGCGGCAAAGAAGATGACCATGAGACTGATGAGTCGGCACAAACAGATCCTATGCTTGCAAGAGAATTTGTAGAGCGTACAGGAATCGACCTTCTAGCTGTATCCGTAGGGAATATTCACGGTTTAGATGAACAACCTAAAATAAACCTAGAATTACTTCGTGAAATAGCAGATACTGTTGAGATTCCATTAGTCATACATGGTGGCTCTGGAATTCCTGAAGACATCTTGGCTCAATTAAAAAATTACAATATACGTAAAATAAATATTGCTAGTGATCTTCGTAAACGATTTATTTCTTCTATTGGAAGACGTTATGAACAAAATCCAAATGAATATAATCTTATTAGTGTATTGCTAGAAGCACAATCTGGGGTTAAAGAAGTAGTTATTGATAAATTAAGCACTTTAAACAGATAATGTGCTTTAATCTAAAGGGCGGGATTATAAATGTATGTAATTGGAATTGATATTGGAACAACTAACGTAAAAGTTTGTCTATTTCAATTACCAAATTTTGAATTAGTAGAACTGTATCGTTTTTCTACTCCTACTATATGGAATGAAAAAGAATCAGAGTTTGAAATGGATAAAATTTGGGAGGGCGTGAAGAACGGTCTTAACCTACTCTCAAAAAAAATAGAAAATCCAGAAGAGATAAAAACTATTTCGATAGCCAGTGCAGCTCAAACTATCGTTTTATTAGATGAACATGATCAAATCTTAAAACCAACCATCACTTGGTATGATCCTCGCTCTAAATCTGAAGCTGAATTAGTCAACAATATTGTTGGAAGGGAAGCACTATATAAGATTACTGGTATAGTTTCCCACAGTAATCATAGTCTTACTAAGCTCCTTTGGATTAGGGACCATTTACCTGATCAATATGCAAAATTAAAAAAATGGACGTGCTTATCAGGGTTTATTGCTTTTAAGCTATCTGGAATTTACGCAACAGATGTGAGCCTAGCATCCAGAACGTTACTGCTAGATATATCTACTCGTAAATGGTCAAAAAAATTAATTGAAGATTTTGACTTGGATGTTCAAACGTTTCCTATTATTGTTGAGTCTGGTAAAGCTATTTCTTATCTTAGAGAGTCTCTAGCTATCGAGATTGGATTAAGTCCTAATACAACAATTGCTATAGCTGGTCACGATCATATGGTAGGATCAATATGTACTAATTTGAATGTTGATACAGAACTGCTAAATTCAACCGGAACAACCGAAGGATTACTTTTACTGAAAAAAGCACCATTTTTAAATAGTGACTTTCAGAAATATGCTATTTCAAATGGTGTATATGTAAAAGACAATTTGTTCAGTCTCTATGGATCAATGCCAACAGCTGGCCATAGTTTAAATTGGTTTACGAGAAATTTTTTATCCTCTTTTTCTGAATTAGAACAGATGAGTGATGCTTTATATGAAGATTACCAGAAAAACCCCAGAGATTTTATAGAGAATTTGCTTGTTTTTATTCCACATTTAAGAGGAAGTGGTCCCCCTTATCGAGATTCTCATTCAAAGGGCATCTTATATGGTCTACAGGATCATACGGAAAAAAAAGATATTTTATTCTCTATTTTAGCTGGTCTATGCTTTGAATTAAGAACTTTAAAAGATGCCTTTATAGATCTTACAGGTCAAGATATCGATAGTATTAAAGTTATAGGTCCGGCATCATTAAATTCATTATGGCTACAATTAAAGGCAGATATTCTTAACTGCGAAGTACTTTCTTATAAAACAGAGGAGGCCGTTTCAAAAGGTGGAGCTATATTAGCTGCATTGAAACAAAATTTTATTGACCAGATACCTGTTAATCCATTTGACAAGTATCTTCCTTCTCAAGAAAATTTCAAACTATATGATGCGTTCTTCAACAGTATGTATATCCCCCTCTCAAAAATAAAAAGAAAATTTGATTTAAATAAGTCGGAGGAGGTTTGATCTAAATGATAGAAAAGAAATTTAAAGTGATAGTTGCTACTGGGATTCTGGGCCATTTCCTTATAGTACCACCCGGTTTCTTGTTTAACCAAAAGAATCATCTCGGATAAGTCATAGCGTGTGATTATCATGGTGTCACCCCCTATGATGTAAGGAATGAAACGGATTCGCCCGCTCCGGCGAGATATCAGGTGTTCATGTTAACCCTTCCGTTTGTTTTGTGGGAGGCAGCCAGCGGACCGACTGCCTCGGTTTCATTCCCCGTCCGTAAAGTCAACCATCATCCACGACGGGAACAGCCGATATTACCACCCTTCCTGTACGTGATCAGGCAGCCAGTATTCTTGGTGCATACTTTCTATACCAACTTAAGAGTTTTTCACTATACCTCCCAACACCTTTAAAACGGCGTAGCCTATTTTTTTACCAGAAACCCTGGCTACCCAAGTCATCACCGCCACGCAATTTTCTCCACCTCAGCCTAAAGATCTTCTCGGGTTGCCTGGATATAAATCATTGTGGTGTCCAAACTGTCATGCCCCATAACTTGCGCTAACCTGTACAGTTGAGTTTTTTCGGCCATCACATACCCAAACCGGTGCCGAAGATCATGGGCACTGAATCCCTCCAATCCGGCCAGCTGCATGTATTTGTGTATCAGGTGCCGCAGGGCTCGTTCCGTTAAGCGCTTGCCGGTCTTCTCCGACGAAAACAAATATTCGACGTCGGATTGTAAAGTGTCCAAGTATACGGTCAATGCTTCCCGGACTGTAACGTTAAGTGGCACCTCCCGCTGTTTGTTTCGCTTCCCTGAACGTACAACAAGCGTCCCGCTTCGTTTCCCGATCATCACATCCCCAGGTTTGAGATTGCATACCTCCATGTGCGTAATCCCGTGTGTAGCATCAGCAAAATAATCGTCCGGTCCCGCAGTGAACCGTGTTGCTGAACAGCCGCCACCAGATCTGCTTCTTCCTTATCCGTCATCTGCCGCGGGCTTGTCTTCTCCTCAGGCACCAGTTTCACTGCATCTGCCACATCGATCTTCACCACACCGGTCTGCTGAGCCCAATCAAAAAATCTCTTCACTGTGTTCAATCGCCGATTGATCGTTGCCGGCTTTAAGTGTTGGTTCAGCTGCATGTACTCCCGGTACCGGATCAACGTTTTCGTCGCAATCGCCGCGGGGTGAAACAGTGTTTCCCCTTCCCTGTGGCTGTTCCATGTCGCCTCAAACCAATCAGCCAGGTGTCGGAGATCGGACGTAATCCTTAAGCGTCTTGGGACTCAAGTCCTCCCTTTTCTCCAGGTCGGAAACAAAATGATCGATCCACCCTTGAGATTGTTTTGAGACTTCGAGCTTTTTGGGTGACTTGAACACCGAAATCCCTCCGTTCATTAATCGCACATGTCAAGCGGGGAAGTGATCGCCAGCCCATTGACAGGGGAAATTAAGCCATTATCCACCATCGAAGACGCCGCCTTTTCATCCGGTGCCATCGGCCAAGGAGTGGCCATTGAACCAACGGAAGGCCGATTAGTGTCGCCCGTATCCAGCACGGTCACTGCCCTTTTCCCGACAAAACACGCTATTGGCATCACCTCGGACGAAGGGACGGAGATTTTAATCCATATCGGCATGAACACTGTCCAACTAGAAGGAAAATGGTTCACCGCCCACGTCACCGAAGGCACGCGCATCGAAAAGGGACAGCTGCTCATCGAATTCAACATCGAAGAAATTCAAGCGGCCGGTTTTAAAACGGTCACCCCCATTGTCATCACGAATTTGACCGAATATACGGATTGGCACATCACGAATAAGAAACACATCCAAGTGGGGGAACCGATCCTCGCTCTCCATAAAACGAATCAGCAACATATCTAAATTGGGGAGCCGATAGCCGCCACCGATAAACATTAATCCATTCTACCGCAACCGAAACGAAGTCGCGGAGTCGATTGTTCCGCGGCTTTATTTTATTGATCAACGATTCTATGCGGTGCCTTGCGTGTAGACGGAGTAAACCGAAAGATTCTTAAAGCGGCCCGCTTCCCACAAATGGTTCGCCGATATTGCGCAGCAGGCAAAATTGATGCGTATCAACGCCTTGAAGGCACCGGAAAGTGGATCATCCCAATGGTACAGTTTCTCCGTCACCCAAACTGGCCAATATTCAAGATTTATATCCCTTATGCCAATCAGGTGATTCATCACATAATAAAGCCCGCGCCAGGTTTCGTTTGCTGACCGCCCTCTGCCTATGGCAGTTTGGCTAGAGCATCCGAAGCCCGGCGTTTAATTTATCTAAAAAACTCAATACAGGCTGAGCAGTTAATTTAAGTAAGAGAGAAGCTTTTATTTTTTAATAAAATTTTAATCTCCGTTTAATATATGAAATGAATTTGAAGATTAGCGAAATTCCCTTTTGCAGTGTCTCTGCAATATACCCGAAATATACGCAGAGCGATTAGTCTCATCTATTTCCATATGCGTTTTATAAGTTGAGATTAAGAAAATATGATGTCAAAAACGGTACAGTGCGCTTTTAGCATTTGGAAAGAAAAATAAATTACAAACTCTGAATTAACTAGTGTTACTCTAATGGCTTCAAGCAACAACAGAGTTTTTAATAAATTCATAGTTTTCAATTGATTAGGTTTTCTTAACAACAACAAGATAGGCTGTAATCTTAGTTTTCCATAATGATTTTAAAAATCTATTTCTCAATTTGAGCCTGTCGGCTTTAAAATATTTCTATAATAATTATTATAATTTCTATTGATTTTATGGGTATTTGCTGTTATATTATTAAAAAATGAAAATTGATTATCAATTATTGATAATTATCGAGTTTCAAATGAAGTAAGGGGGGATGAAAATGGAAGCCATACGAGCTGCAAGGGGTCCCCAGCTTCGTTGTAAAGGATGGCGGCAGGAAGCCCTATTGCGATTATTAGAAAATGTGCTAGAGAATGGGGAAAATCCTAAAGAGCTTGTCGTATATGCCGCATTAGGAAAAGCTGCTCGAAATAGGGGATCATATCAAGCGATTGTCGAGGCATTAAAAAATTTAGAGGAAGATGAAACTTTAGTAATTCAGTCTGGTAAACCGATTGGTATTTTCAAGACACATGCTTATGCTCCGCTAGTCGTTATGGCGAACTGTAATTTAGTAGGGAAATGGGCAAATAGCGAAAATTTCTATGAACTTCAAGAGAAAGGATTGATTGCCTGGGGAGGTTTAACGGCTGGAGCCTGGCAGTATATCGGTTCTCAAGGGGTTATTCAAGGAACTTATGAAATATTCGCCACTATTGCTCGCAAGTATTTTCACGGCAGTTTGGCTGGACGCTTTATTTTAACGGCTGGTTTAGGAGGAATGGGAGGTGCACAGCCGCTCGCAGGTGTAATGGCCAACGCAGCCATCTTGTGTGTAGAAGTGGATGAAGATCGAATTGATAGACGAATAGAAACAGGATATTTGCAAAAGAAAACACACAGTTTGGATGAAGCGCTGCAATGGATTGAGCAAGCGAAAAGAGATAAAAAGAGTTTATCTGTTGGATTGGTTGGCAATGCCGCCCAAGTTTATCCGGAAATTTTAAAACGGGGAATCATCCCTGATATTGTGACTGATCAAACATCCGCTCACGATCTTGTGTATGGCTATATCCCGGAAAACTATACGATCGAGGAAGTACATGAAGCAAGAAAGCTAAACCCGAAAAAGCTGGCTGCTGATGCTCGCAAATCTATAGCAAAAGAAGTTCGGGCTATGCTGGAATTTAAGCGGCGCGGCGCCATTGTTTTTGATAACGGGAATAACATCCGGACACAGGCATCACAAGAAGGTGTACATGATGCGTTCGAAATTGACATTTTCACCGAAGCATTTTTACGTCCATTATTTAGTCGAGCAATTGGACCATTTCGTTGGATTGCTTTGTCGGGGGATCCAGAAGACATTTACAAAATAGATGACTATATTCTTGAACACTTTCCTGACAATGAAATTGCGACCAATTGGATTAGGCTGGCCAAAGAGTATGTTCCATTTCAAGGATTGCCGGCGCGTATCGGTTGGTTTGGCCACGGAGATCGTACAAAACTGGCAACAGCAGTCAATGAAATGGTGCAAAAAGGCCAATTGAGCGGTCCGATTGCATTTACTCGTGACCATCTCGATGCTGCATCGATGGCTCACCCGAATATTATGACGGAACGAATGAAAGATGGAAGTGATGCAATTGCTGATTGGCCGCTTCTGAACGCTATGCTGAATTGCTCTTCAATGGCGGATTTAGTCGCTATTCATTCAGGCGGAGGTGGCTATACCGGTTATATGACAAGCGCCGGTGTAACGATAGTAGCCGACGGTACTGAGCAAGCAAGCATGAGATTAAATCTTACGCTTGATAATGATACAGGACTCGGTGTTTTACGTTATGCTGATGCAGGATATGAAGAAGCATTGGATGAGGTTGAGAAAAAAGGATTGCGGAGAATTGACATAAAGTAGTGATCAGCAACAGATAAATAGATTAGGAGGAATGATGGTTGTGCGTCAATTAACGAAAGACGACGTATTGGCCGCTGTAAAAGGAGGATCAGTCTTTGCTTCCGGCGGCGGCGGTTGGGTTGATCATGGTCTGGAAATTGGCATGGCGGCCATTGCAGTAGGAAAGCCGAAGTTAGTTTCTGTCGATGAATTGCAGGATGATGACATTATTGTCACTGCAACTGCCATCGGTGCTCCAGCGGGAACAACTGATTGGCAAATGCTTGGAAAAGATTATATAAAAGCAGTGCAGCTTGTACAAGAAAACTATAATGGAAAAGTTGTCGGTTTGATGACCCCGCAAAACGGAATGTCCAGTAGCATTAATGGTTGGCTTCCAGCCGCAGCACTTGATTTGGTTGTGGTTGATGCTACTGGGGATATGCGTGCTCATCCGACTGGTAAGATGGGGGCAATGGGGCTTGCTGGACGTTTGGATTTTGAAACGGTGCAGGCCGTTGCCGGAGGAAAACCAGAAACTGGATCGTACATTGAATTAGTAGTCAAAGGGACGCCTGCGAAAACATCAAATATTTTGCGGACAGCATCAGATATGTCTGGAGGATTTATCGCTTGCGCGCGGCATCCTGTACCTGCTAGTTATGTGAAGCAGCATGCGGCTATCGGCGGCATAAGCCGAGCGTTAGAGCTTGGGTACGCGATTATGAATGCGGAACCGAAGGGGGCTGAAGCGGTAATAGAAACGATTTGTCAGACGACAAAAGGATATATTGTAGGAAGCGGAAAAGTGGTCAAAAAAGATGTCCATTACAAAGGCGCCTTTGATATCGGTACAATTTTGGTTGAAGGAGAGGGGAAAAAACTCACCCTTCATGTCATGAATGAGTATATGGCTGTAGATGACGAAAGAGGCAACAGGTTGACAACATATCCAGACGTCATTACAACACTCAATCCAAATACAGGGGAACCTGTCAGCGTTGGACATGTAGAAGAAGGAATGGACATCATTGTATTTAGCATTAACAAATCAAATATTCCATTGAGTTCTAGTGTGAAGGATCCTTTAGTTTACCCAGAGGTTGAGCAAGCATTAGGTATCAGTATTGCTGATTATGCTTTGGCAACTGATGAGAGTTAAGACAAAGCCAGCTGGAAGGTGTAGTGAATGTCGCTAAATGGTTCGCAAACGTTAAAAAAAGCGTTAGACATTTTATTTGTCCTAGGAGAAGCAGAAACACCATTATCTGTAAGTGAAATTGCTCAACGAGCCTCAATTCCGGAGAGCACTGTCTATCGTTTATTGCAAACGTTAGAGAATAACGGAATTATTGAGAGGAAATCTAAAGGACAAATAACTCTTGGTTTACGCATTCTAGAATTAGCCCGCAGTCTAACGCAACAAATGGATCGTTATTTAAACGTAATTGCACGTCCGATAATGGAGAAAATTACTGAGAAAACGAATGAAACATCGATTCTAGCAGTTCGTTCAGGGATTGAAGTAATTTGTATAGAAAGTATCGCAAGCTCGCGCTTAATTCGATTTGCCATTGAGAATGGAAGATTGCTGCCTCTTCATCGGGGGGCATCTGGAAAAATTATTCTCGCATATGAAAATGAAAAAATAGTAGAACAAGTATTGCAAAAACTTTCGAGTGAACAGGAGAAGAAGCAGCTCATTTCTGAATTAGAAAAAATTAGGGAACAAGGGTACTGTATAACGATAGGAGAAGTAGATTCGGACATTTGCGGAATTTCAGCGCCTATCTTCAATTACCAGGGACGAGTTGTAGCGAGTTTGACTGTCGCAGGGCCTGTTGAACGGATTGACTTAGAAGCAAGAGAGAACATCGTTAGTGTAATAACGGATGCTGCTCATCAAGTATCGCAAAAATTTATCGAAACAGCTACTTTTTGATCATGGTCAGGAAGAGGGAGTGCAAATGGAGCAGAAAGTTTATGATCTCGTAATTGAGGGAAATATCGTGCTCCCTGATCGGGTGCTATATAATGGTTCAGTTGCTATCAAAGATGGAAAGATCGCATCTGTTTCTAAAATCAGCCATGAACGGAGATCACATAAAGTTTTGAAAGCTCATGGAAAATATGTTCTTCCAGGAGCGATTGACGCTCATGTTCATAGCTACAGCGCTTTGACAGAAGGCTTTACAGCCGCCACCCGCTCTGCTGCTGCAGGGGGAGTAACCACGATTATTGAAATGCCATATGATGCTGATCAACTTATATGCACAAAAGAAAGATATGCCGCAAAAAAACAAAAGCTGTCCCAAGAGGCAGTAGTGGATGTAGCGATGCTGGCAACGATTAAACCGAAAAACGGGCTTGATCAAATTCCTCTTCTTGCTGAAGAAGGAGCATGCGGCTTCAAAGTTTCTATGTTTAATACGGATTCCGTCCGTTTTCCACGCATTGATGACGGTGAGCTGTTGGAAGCTTTTTCTCTCATAGCGAAAACCGGTTGTCCAGTTGGTGTTCATGCAGAAACGGACGAAATTGTTAGAAAATATATAGAAAAATACAAACAAAAAGGAGAGACAGACCCACGCGCTCATTGCTGGAGTCGTCCGAAAGTCGCAGAGTCTACCGCGGTTTTAACGGCGTTAGAACTAGCTTACTGGACTGGAGTTCACTTACACATATATCACTGTACGTTTCCGCGCATTTTTGAGCTGGTTCAATGGTTCCGCCAACAAGGCACTAAAGTGACCGCAGAGACGTGCACTCACTATTTGATTTTATCCGAAGAAGACATGCCTTCCTTGCACGCAAGGGGAAAAATAAATCCGCCGTTGCGGACAAAGGAAGATGTGGAACAATTATGGATTCAGCTTTCACAAGGAATGATCGATTTGGTCACTTCAGATCACGCTCCTTGGACGATTGACCGAAAAAATCATGCGGATATTTTCCAAAACTCATCAGGGGCCCCGGGAGTTGAAACGCTGTTGCCGCTGCTTTACAGCGAAGGGGTTGCAAAAGGAAGAATATCTATGCTTACACTTGTACATCTACTTAGTGAGAATCCAGCCAAGACGTTTGGTTTATCGCACTGTAAAGGAAGGATAGAGGAAGGGATGGATGCTGATTTAGTGGTATTAGATCCCAACCAAAGCTGGGTATTAAATGAGGCTGAGCTGCACTCTCATGCCGGATGGAGTCCTTATCATGGTTTTACTGTTCAAGGGAAAATTATTAACACATTTGTAAGAGGAAAGCTTGTATATGATGGAAAAGTCATCGGAAATCCGGGTGATGGCAAGTTCATCCACGCAGAGCACGATGCGGTTAAAAAATCATTGCAAAGCGATACAGTGAGGTGCTCTGTTCAATGAGAGTCAATACTGAGCGTTTGAAAGAAGATATTGAAGCTTTGGCTAATTTTGTCGACAAAAGTCAGATTGGTTGGACAAGAAGGGCCTTTACACCGTTTTATGAAGAGGCAAGGGGCTGGCTCAAGGATAAAATGAAATCATTAAATTTAGAGGTTAATATTGATGCCGCAGCCAATGTGATTGGAACTCTTCCCGGAAAAGAAAAGCATCTTCCTGTCATCATGATCGGTTCTCATATTGATACCGTCAAAGGCGGCGGAAGATTTGACGGCATCATCGGGGTTATCGCCGGTCTAGAGATTGTTCGGTTACTTAAAGAAAATGGGATACAGCTGCGTCATCCGTTGCAAGTGGTTGATTTTACAGCGGAAGAACCAAGTGAGTTTGGCATTTCAACGATCGGCAGCCGAGGAATGGTGAATAATTTGCCGGAAACAATGCTGTTTAGGAAAGATTTGCAAGGAATTACGCTGCGGGAAGCATTAAAGCGATCTGGAGGAAATCCAGAGCGATTGACGCTTGAAGCGCGTAAACCGGGAGATGTAGCTCTATATTTAGAATTGCACATTGAACAAGGTCCGGTGCTTGAGCAGACAAACCATCAGCTTGGCGTTGTTCGAGGCATTGCAGGTATTCAGCGTTATCGTCTCACTGTTGAAGGGGAACCGAATCATGCTGGAACAACACCTATGAACCTAAGAAAAGATGCGCTTACTGCAGCTGCTGAGATCATTCTTTGTTTCGAACAGCTTTGCCAGGAAACCTACACGGAAGAAGTTGTAGGAACCGTTGGAAAACTCATGAATGAACCGAATGCAGCGAATGTCATACCAGGAAAGGTGACTTGCGAACTAGAGATTCGCTCGTTGGATAAAGATATTCAAGACATGATCATAACTCAGCTCCATCATGCTGCCTTGCAAATTTCAAAGCGACGCGGGGTTTCTGTTCAATTTGACTGCTTGTCACAATCAGAACCGATTCTTGTACAAAATAATGTCCGCAGTGTAATTGAGCAGGCATGCAAAGAGGTGGCACCCACAATGTTTTTATCGAGCGGTGCCGGCCATGATGCCAATCAAATAGCTCGTATTGCTCCAATCGGTATGATCTTTGTGCCGAGTAAAAACGGCAGAAGCCACTGTCCTGAAGAATGGACTGATTATGAAGATGTCGCTTTAGGTGTGCAAGCATTGTTGAAGGCGTTGCTGCTGTTTGACCAGCAGCTGGACTAAAATGCCGGTAAAAAAATGAAAAAACGAAAGTGTGGATAGGGATGGAGTACTTAAAAGACACCGTGACCTATATTTTTGAAAATTCAGATCGTTTTTTGGAGGCTTTGCAGGTTCATTTGGGGCTTAGTTTTATCGCGTTATTGATATCAATGTTAATTTGTATTCCATTGGGGATCGTATGTGCCAAAAAGCCAAAGCTTTCAGGATTGATTATGAATGTATTCAATTCTTTACGAGTTATTCCTAGCTTGGCTATTATTGTGATCATATTGCCAATCATGGGAATGGGATTTTATCCTGCATTAATCGCTTTGATCATTCTGGCATGTCCGCCGATTACGATCAATACCTTTTTAGGATTTCGAGGAATTGATTCTTCCATTATTGAAGCTGCGTCTGGTATGGGGATGGACAGCAAACAAATTTTGACCAAAATAGAAATTCCTCTCGCTCTTCCAGTCATCATTGCTGGCTGTCGAACAGCTGCAGTAGAGATTATTGCTAGCGCAACCTTAGCTGCCTTTATTGGAGGCGGAGGATTAGGAACATTCATTGTTAACGGAATGGGAATGTATAACATTCCTCTGTTGCTAGTCGGAGCATTGCCAGTTGCTTTTTTGGCTATCTGTTCCGAAGTTTGCTTCGCAGCTGTAGAGCGTTTGGTCACGCGCTATCAAAGGGATTAGAGGAAACGTAAGTTGATTGATCTGAATACTATGTATTTTACTTTCTGTTATGAAAATAGGAGGAATTATCATGAAAAAAAGACTTATTCTTTTATTTACTTTAGTCGTTTTACTAATATCCACGGCTGCTTGCGGCGGTCAAAAAGAATCAGAAAACACAAGTGATAAAAATGAGACGACTATCAAAGTTGGATCGAAAAACTTTACAGAATCGCTTATTTTAGGAGAGATTTATTCTCTAGCTTTGGAGGAAGCTGGTTATAAAGTTGAAAGAAAATTAAATTTAGGCGGTACAATGGTTGCTCATACAGCATTGAAAGAGGGAGAAATTGATATGTATCCGGAATATACGGGTACAGGGCTAATCAATGTTTTACAAGAAAAACCTATGTCTGATCCGCAAAAAGTATATGATCTTGTATCCCAAAAATATAAAGAGAAGTTTAATCTTGTTTGGCTAGAACCAACAGATGTAAACAACTCCCAAGCTTTAGTCACGACAAAAAAAGTAGCAGAAAAGTACGGAGTAACGACTTTGTCGAAATTGGCGGAAGTCGCTCCAAAATTAAGACTGGCGGCTGTTCCAGAATTTGAAGAACGCGATGACGGTTTAAAAGGTTTGCAAAAATTTTACGGCGGGTTTCAGTTTAAATCGGTGCAATTATTTGACTACGGAATTAAATATCGCGTAATCCTTAATGATGAAGCGGATGTGACAGTTGGATTTACGACTGACGGCGATTTGACTAATGAGGAATTGGTACTGCTTGAGGACGACAAAAAGTTTTGGCCTCCATATTATGTAGCACCTGTCATTCGTGAAGAAACTTTGGAAAAAGATCCGAAAATTGAGGAAGTGCTGAATAAAGTTTCCAAACACTTGAATAATAAGGTTGTGCAAAATTTGAATGCTGAGGTTGATATTCAAAAACGTGAATACACTGAAGTAGCAAAAGAGTTCCTTGAAGAAAAAGGCATTATTAAAAAGTAATTATGCCTAAATCCGAGTGAAACCAGGAACTTTCAAAGGCGGTGGTTTCGTGTCAAACATAATCATTCAGTTTGATAAGGTGAGCAAGACGTTCCCTAAAGCCAGCAAACCTTCTGTCTATGAAACTAGCTTATCAATAGAAGAAGGAAGCTTCATCACCATTTTGGGAACATCGGGATCAGGAAAGACGACATTATTAAAAATGATAAACAGAATTCATGAGCCTTCATCAGGAAAAATTTTTGTTCAAGGAGAAGATATTACAAAAGTTCCAGTGACACAACTTAGGCGTAAAATAGGATATGTCATTCAGCAAATCGGTCTGTTTCCTCATATGACTGTCAAAGAAAATATAGCAACAGTGCCGAGAATTTTGAAATGGGATGGAGAAAAGATCAACGAGCGCGTAGACTTTCTTTTAAGGCTTGTTCATCTGCCGCCTGAGGATTTTCGAGATCGATATCCAAGACAATTGTCTGGAGGGCAGCAACAGCGAGTGGGGATTGCCAGAGCGATGGCTAGTGATCCAGATATTTTATTAATGGATGAACCTTTTGGTGCAATTGACGCCATTACCCGTTCCAGTTTACAGGATGAACTGCTGGCAATTCAAAAAAAGATGCGCAAAACGATTCTTTTTGTGACACATGATATTGAGGAGGCGCTCAAGCTAGGGGACAAAATTATTGTGATGAATGAAGGAAAAGTCCAGCAATTTGATACGCCGATTAACATCCTTATGAACCCAGCTAATGAATTTGTCAGCCAACTTGTTAAATCAGACGATGTTTTCCAATTACTTTCTTTTTTGAATGCAGAAAAAGCAATGGTTCCGTTGCAAGGGGAAATGCATGAAAAAAGTGCGGAAGTTTCAACGGAAACAAATCTTAAAACGGTTCTTTCTCTGTTGCTGAAAAAGGATATAGACAATGTGGTTGTCGTCGACAATCAAAACAAACCTGTAGGACAAATTGGTCTGGATCAATTGAAAATAAAGGATCAGGATTCCTTATATTCGGTAAGCAGGTGAAGCCTATGGTAAATTATATTACTAATTATTATGACACTATTTTGGCGCTGTTTCTTGATCACCTTCGCTTGACGTTTGGTGCGCTGGCAATTGCCCTATTATTTGCTCTTCCAGTAGGTTATCTTTTGACTCGCTGGAAGAGTCTTTCTGTACTGGTATTGTCAATATTGGGAATTATTTATGTTATTCCCAGCATGGCATTTTTTGCTTTGCTCATTCCTTTTTTAGGATTGGGCATGAAGCCGGCTATCTTTGCGCTTGTCGCTTACAGTCAGCTGATTTTGGTGCGTAATGTAATGGTTGGTTTTCAATCAATTGATCAAGCGATTATTGAGGCGGGTAAGGGAATGGGGCTTAATTGGTTTCATTTATTTTGGAAAATAGAGTTGCCTCTAGCGTTGCCAATTATTCTTGGCGGCGTACGGATTGCAGCTGTTGCGATTATTGGCATTGGAACGATTGCAGCATGGATAAACGCCGGCGGCTTAGGAGTTCTTTTATTTGAAGGTCTTTACCAAAATTCAACTCATAAGATTATCATTGGGACTATACTCGTTTCCACCTTAGCGCTCATAACGAACTATATTTTGTTAAGACTTGAGAACCGTTTGGCATTAAAAGCGAAAGGGCAGCTATAAAACATTCATAAAAGAGAGGGTTTTTCATGGGGCAACAAACAATTATCCTCGATGGTAAGTCACTCACGATTCAACAAGTTGCTCAAGTTGCTGAACAAAAGGCTGAAGTAGAAATCAGCCAGGAAGCTATGGAACGGCTTCATGCTGCCAGAGAGTTAGTGTTGAATTGGGATTCGGTCCATGCCCCTGTTTATGGATTTAATACAGGGGTTGGGATTAATAAAGATCGTCAGGTGCATGAAAAACAATATGAGCAATTCAATAGAAGTTTAATTTTATCCCACTGTATTGGTGTAAAGCCGGAAGCAGATGAGAAGACGGTTAGAGCCGCGATGCTCATTCGTTTAAATACATTGTTATTAGGTTATACCGGCGTACAGCCGGAAATAGCACAAATGTACAAAC
>Ga0207866_1001593_pt1 | contig 20820 bp, 23 predicted proteins | sample HigsolmetaAR203D_FD_184835 | JGI IMG/M metagenome (GOLD analysis project Ga0207866, IMG submission 184835) | Ionic liquid and high solid enriched microbial communities from the Joint BioEnergy Institute, USA - AR20-3-D (SPAdes) (version 2) ...
CGAGGCGGGCGAGAACCAGCCGCGGCGCACGGCAACGCGCAGCGCCGGCAGCTCGAAGCCCAGGATCTCCTCGGCGCGACTGACCAGGTAGTTCACCCGGTCGATCGCCGCCTGCTTCAGGTTCTCCCGCTTGATGTCGCCCTGAAGGTAGCCGCGGGAGAGCGTCTTCAGGGCAATGTCGTTGAGGTAGTGGTAGTCGGATCTGTCACGCATCAGAAAGCATCCTCATCGGGGGTATCGACCTGGGTGTAGCTTGTGGGTTCGGAGTGGAAGAAATCGACCTTCGGCGGCGCATAGAGCCCCACGTTCATCCAGAAGGTCTCCTTCTCGTGCTCCTGGTTGATCACGAAAATCGGTTCGTAGCCGATACCCTCGAGACTTTCGTTGAGGCGCATGGCGACGTAACTCTTGAGAATGGGCGCAGACAGACCATCGCCGACGTAATCGCCGACCATCCAGTTGATGAGCTGGCTCTCGGCGTCGAGGGCCACGTGGCATTCGTGGACGATCTTGCGCTTGAGGTCGTCGTCAAAGAGCTCCGGGTATTCCTCGCGAAGCGTATTGATGATCTTCATGCCGGCCTGGGCATGGAGCAGTTCCTCGTTGCGCGTGTATTTGACCTGCTGGGCAGTGTCCTTGAGAACGTTCCGGTTCCGGTTCAGCCACAGGAGAATGTAGAACTGACTGAACAGGCTCACGTTCTCGACGAAAAGGGTGAACAGGATAAGGGAGTAGACATACTGCTTGCGGTCGTCGCCGTAGACCTTATCCATGTGCTTGGTGAGGTAGCCTACACGGCCGGCAATGGCCGGGACGTGCATGTTCTCCTCGAATACGTTCTCGAGCCCCAGGACTTCGAGCAGGCGCTCATAGGCCTGATTGTGGATGACCTCGATGTTCGCCATCGTGATGCCGAGGTCGGACATGGAGGGGTGCGGCAGGTTCTGACCAAGCCGGGCCCAGAACTCCTTCACCTTGACCTCGATCTGGGCAATTGCAGCCAGACAGCGCGTCACCATCGTGCGCTCCTGGTCGGTCAGGTTAAGCTCGAAATCGGTCTTGTCGGAGTCAAAGGTGAACTTCTTGACGGTCCAGAAGCCCTCGTGCATGGCTTCGATAAAGGGCCTCGTCCAGGGGTAAAGGTCGGGCTTACGAGCCACTTGTCGTTCAAAAAGCATTGTTTCTCGGTGCTGCTGGTTGTTGTGTGGAGACGCCCCGCAAGGGGGAATCTCCATCATAAGTAAGTAAACGCTAACTTACTAGACTTGACAAAAGGAATTATGCCGCTCGCACGATGGTTGCGTTGAGCATGGCAAGCGTGTTGCGGAATGCCGGGGTCTGGATGCCGGCGCAGATACAGGCCACGGCGTCGGCCAGGTGCTCGTTGTCGAGCGTCGGCACGATCTCTCCGTTACGCTTCGTGGTGCGCCAGGGGGCATTGGGAAACTTCTCGAAGGCCCACTGGATCATCTCCTGCTTGGAAGCAGTCTTGGTGCCCACAGCGGCCATCTTGGTCTCTGCCGGCGAGACTTCGCAGACGGGCACCGGATCGAGCCCCGCATAGATGCCGGTGACAATGCCGAAGCCGAGCACAGCGTCATAACTCTGACCACCAGAAGGCACTTCCATGAATGCAGTCGTGCAACCCCTGATCGCCTGAGTGACGCCCCGGTAGAGAGTCTGGGCGCGCGCCAGGTTATCTGAAGAAGCGCGAACCTTCTTGTTCTTGGACTTCTCCGTCTTGATAAGGATCAGATCCTTGATCTCCATGTCGAGCGTCTCAGGATCGAGCCAGGCGATCGCGACGCCGAAATTTCTCAGTGAGCCGTCAAGTCCGGCCACGAGTATCTTTCCCATCAGAATGCTCCATAAAGGGGGTTCAATTGATTGATCTGCTCGCGCAGCGCCTGGACCTTCCGCGAATTGCTTCAAGTTCGCCCGGCGTGCTGGCGCCAGCCTCAAGGCCGTTGAGCCTGCTCTCAATCTTGTTGAGCCTCAAGTTCAGCTCGCTCCTTGTCAGAGGTAGATTGACCTCAGAAGGCTGAATGGCCTGATATGGAACAACTGCGTCTATCGTGCTGATGGCGGACATCAGAACATTCCAAACAGTTCATTGTTCTCGTAGGCGTTCTTGGCCTCCTCGGCCTCGCGCCGAGCTTCCTCTTCGCGTTCCGCGTCGAACTTGTCGATGACGGCCTGAAGCACGTTCGGGAACTTCTCGCCTTTCACGTCGAAGGCTTTGGCGAGGGACGCGCCGAAGAGGGGAAAGGCGGTATCGACTTCCTTCGGATCCAGCTCGATATATTTCCAGTCCTGGGCGTCCACAGGCTCGAAACCGATGATGAGCTTCCCCGAGACACCGGCGTAACCATAGACCGGGAAGAACTCCTGCGTTGCCATCAGAGGCTTCTTCTTGAAGGTTCCATCCTCATACTTCACCGTCGCCATGATCGGTGAATCGACCTCACAGACCTCCTCGGCCATTCCGGAGACGATCCGTTCGAGATACTCTGTCAGGCGCTCGCGCACCTCTGGCGTCATTGAGGTTTTCCTAGCCATCGTTTCCCTCGTGCATATGTAATCACATACTTACATTATAGCGAATTGTGCTCGGGGAATACTCACGAAATCATCGACCGGCCCAGAGTTTTGAACACAACTAGACCGAGCGCGCAGTAGACGGCCGCGGTCATCAGGGCGGCGTAGGCGAGGCGCCGGTGTCCGCACAATCTCGCGAACACTGCCACGGTAGAGGAAAACATGACGACCGCCCACGCGGACATCGTATAACCAACCTCCACGAAGCTCATAGCACAACCTCCGAAACCTTCGTCGTCTTGTCGGGCATCTTCTCGACCAGCAAGACGTTCGAGATGTAGTCCCGCAGCTCGTTGTGGCTGATGACAAACACCGAGCCACGCTCGCGGGCTTTCTCCTCCAGGATGATCATCAGGCGCTCAAGCCCGGACTGATCCAGCGCATCATCAATCTCGTCGCCAATGAACAGGTCGATGGGTTTCGAGGCGCGTGTGGCAACGAGATCCTGCAAGGCGAGGGCGGTCGCCACGCGCACCTTGCGCTTTTCGCCACCAGAGAGACTCTTGAAAATCTGCCCGCCGGTGTCGTTGGTCACGTCGATGGAGAATTTCTCCTTCAATTCGCCCTTCGCGTTGCGCGTGAGCGTGGTCCAGACGGCGCTGATGTTGCCGTCGGAGAGCGTCGCCAGATACTTTGAGGTCTGGGCATTCAGGAAGGGTGTCACATCGTCCAGGATGCGCGCCCTGACACCGGCAGGACTGAACACCTTCACGACGGCCTCTTCGAGTTCCACCTGATCACACGCAGCCTTGAGCCGCTTCTCTGTTGCCTCGATTTCCTTCGCGTTCGCCTCCTTCTGCTTCTCCAGCGACACGAGGGAGGCGGCGTAGGGGTTCTGCTCCGCGGCGAGCAATGCAATCCGATCCTTCGCGGCCTTTGCCTGCGCGACTGCCGTGGTGAACCGGCGGTGCATGTCGTTGCGCTCCGCAAGCTTTGCCTGAAGCGCCGCTCGCTCGCTCGTTACCGCCTTCGTGTCGGTCATCGACGCCTTGAAGTCGTCACGTGCCTTGACGGCCTCAGCGCACGCCCTGGCAGCCTCTGCCTCGTCCGAGATCGCCTTAGCAAGCAGGCTATCGAACGACTGGATCTGCTCCTCCAAGCGCTCGCGCACCGAGCCCAGGTCGGCTTCGCTTATCTCGTGACCACAGGCATGACACTTCTCGCCGACCCGGCCATTCAGATGGGCAAGCTTGTGCTTCTGCTCCTCCGCACCCTTCCGGTATTCGGCCTGCCTGTCGCGGATCGCCTGCTGACGCATCTGCAAGCGGGTCACTTCCTTGTCGAGTTCGGCGAGCCTGTCGGTCTCGGCGCTCACGGCCGCAATCCTGGCGTCGAGCGCGGCGATCCGGTCGTCGAGCTTGAGTGCATCGAAATCGGCGATCTGCGCCTGCAAGTCCTTGATGACCGGAACGTAGGTTGCAGCCTCCGCCTTTGCCGCTGCGATCTTGTTCTGCTGCGTCAAGGTCCAACTGTCGCGCTGCGCGATGGTGTCGATGATCTGGTTATCGATCCAGACACGCTTTGCGTTCAGGGACTCAAGCTGCGCCTTGATCGCTGCCGCGTTCTTCTGCGCCGCGTTGAGCGCCTCGCGCGCCTTCTGATAGGCACCTTCGAGCACGGTGGTGCCTGCCGCCTCCTCGATAAGCAGCTTGAGGTGCTTGTCGGTCATGGACGGCAGATCGGGCATCTGTTCCTGGCCGGCGTAGATCGAGCCCTTGAAGACCTCGTATGAGGCGCCGAGGATCTGGAGGGCGAGCTCCTGCGTGAGCTTATCGGTGCCCTTCGTCAGATCCGTCGTCTTGAACCCGTCGCTTACCGTCAGGGTGAAGCTGTTCTTGCCTGTCTTGTGCTTTCTATGGCGCGTGGCCGTGTAGATCAGGTGGCCGTCCTGGAGCTCGGAGATCACCCGGCAATCCTTCTTGGCCTCGTGATTGATCACCTCGTCGCCGGACGCGCCGCGCGCAGTGACGCCAAACCAGCACCAGCACAGCGCGTCGGCGATCGAGGATTTACCGGAGCCGTTCGAGTTGGCGGAAGTATCCAGGTGATTGACGCCCTGGATGCCAACCAGGCCCCGATCTGCGAGATTGACCTTTGCCTCGGTGATCGCGAGGAAGTTTTCGATGGTCAGGTTAAGGAATTTCATGCGGCTTCATCCCGGATTTCTGTCCCAGCCAGGATCTCAACAACGTCACCAGCCGTCTTGCGCTCGAAACCATGCAGGTTTTCATACGGCCGCTCGTCGATGAACCGACCGATGGACTGAAGCATGCTGCCAGCAAGCTCCTCGACGCCCCACATGAAGGCCTCGAGTTCTGCCCTTGTTTCAAAGGCGTATTCGACCGGCCCCGACCGGGAGCCGAATATGAGCCCCCAGCGAATTTTCACCCTGTAAGGCTTCCCGGTCTCGCTCATCACATGCCTCCGTTGATTGCTGCGGCCAGATCGCCCGTTGCCGCCGCCTTCTGTGTTGCGTTCGGCCTGGCAGGCTTCTTCGGCCGCGGAGCAGATCCGACGGCATCCTTTCTGGGCTGATGGACAATGCCTCTGTGACGCTCCCGGCGCTCCGGCACGTATGGCTCCATGCGGAAGTTGTCGCAGGTCTTGTATTGAATTGCCGTCGGCATGGGCAGCGCCGTCAGGGTGTGGGGAATGTCGGTATCATACTGACCGATCATCTTTCCCTTCGCGTCGTAGCGCGTGACCGTCTGCCTGGTCGTGTAGTGGACGTTGTAGAGCATTGCGGCCTCTAAACTATTGATATTTCGAGTATATCAACGCTTCGATCGGTTTGCGTCAGGCTTCTTCGTAGACCGTTCTGCTCTCCTCAAGGATCTCGAGCGCCCGCTTCGTGATCTGCTCGGGCTTGAACTTGGGATGAGGATCGGCGGATGCGATGAAAGCCTCGATGGACTGTTCCAGCGTCATGCCCTTCGCAGGCGCTGCCGAGCGGACAGCCGTCACAGCGCGCGGCACCTCGATCGACACGCCAAGCGCGCCCCAGCGCCTGAACTGATCGCGCAATTCATTGATCTGCTCCTGGGTCATCGCCGGACCACGGAAGCGGACGAAATTGCTCTTGCATTCAAGCTCCATCTCAATTTCGTCGAGCCCCGAGACGTCTACGAATTTTGGCGCCATCGTGTCGTGGAAGGTGACGGACTTCTCATCGACCAGAAGGAATCCGGCGCGCGTTCCGACATCACCCCACGTCTGATGCGTGGTGGCGCCGATCGAATAGACGCCATTTCCGAAGTCGTGATGGTTGTGGTAGTGCCCGGCGAAGACGCGCCGGAAGCCGAACTTGGCGAGATCCGTGTGCGTGAGCCCGTGTGCCGGCATTCCAGACAGCACGCCGTCGATGCCTGCGTGAATGAACACATCCATCTGGCTTGCTTCCGGGTGCTTGGCGAGATTTTCGAGATCCTGCAACAGCGCCTCGACAGTCCAGCGCCAGGGCACGAAGCCAAGAACATATCCCGGCACCCAGGCCACGTCGCGCTTGTTGAAGATGGTGAAGCCACCATACATGCCGAGCGGATCCACTTCTGTCTGAAGGTTCTGGATCGCTGATGAAAGCTCCTGCGTGTCCTTCGATTTCAGGTCGTGGTTCCCCGGAATGGCGTAGATGGAAATTCCCATTTCAAGGATCTCGCGCACAGCATCGCGCGTCGGATTCAAGACCTCCGGGTCGATGGTGCCGCGCGTGTGAAAGATGTCGCCGGCAATCACCATAACGTTGCCGCCGGCTGCCTTGAGTAGCTTCGCGGCGCGCTTCATCTCCTCAAGCGTGTGGACCAGGCGCGTGTTCACACCGCGCCCATCGACCGACGAGAACACGCTCCAATTGTGCGCGTGAATGTCGGACAGGACAGCGTATTTCATGGCCTCCTCGTCGGTAAGTAACTACTGACTTACTATCATTATAGCGATGTTGTCTTGGAAGTGACGCGGGGCTTACTTGATCCGCGTCGAACCCAGCATGACGTGAAAGAAAGTGACCGGCAGGCAGCGCTGCAACGCACCGCCGCGCGCCTCGTAATTCAGCACCTTGGCCTTGGTCTGGTCGAAGAAGTTGGAGATATGGGTGAGGTATATATCAAGCGTTTCCTTGACCAGCACGCCCACCAGTTCGATGCCCTCCAGCCGCAGATTGAGCAGCGTCTCGTCATCAAGGGCCCACGCCGCGGTGCCCTTCACGAAGGCGTCTGAGGTGGTCCTTTCGCCCGACCTAAAGATTTCAGACTGCTTGCGCCAGGCGAGATAGACCTCGCGTCCATCAGACAGCTCGTAGACACCGCCGTATATCCGCCGGCCTTTCCGCACCAATCGCTTGACGTTCTTCCTCTTCACTGGGCATCACCCCTTTCCAGTCGTAGATGCCCTGCGCCCCGCGGATGGCGATCGGAACCTTCAGCTCACGCGGATTGCGCAGCCTCCAGGCGTAGTTGCCCAGGTTCCACCAGCCATATGCCTTCTCCTCGTCGGACACGTCGTCAAGGTATTCCTCGGTCATCAGCTCGACGGAATCCACGATGACCGATCCGAGCAAATGACCGCAAACCAGCTCCTCGACTGGTGGCAATCCGGTCTGCTCATAGAACCGTTGGAACTCAGGCATCTCGACGTGAGCCCAGGCGTCCGGGCGCACCGTCTTCGTGGATGCAATCCCAAGCTCCTGTCCGATGATAGATGCGGGCGCAGGCCACGTTCGCGTTTCACAAACCTTGAAACCCTTCACGATCAGCGATGCGAAGGGTTGCGAAATAGAGATTACCTTCATGTGTTCCCGTTCTGCTTCGTTTTCCACGTGTATAGCAGAACGGGAACAGGGATAATCAAGTAGCTATCTAGCTAGGCAGCTAAATCCGTATCGTCGTCGCTATCCGGAATGCTCACCACGACCTCCGGCTCGTAGCTTGCAGGCAGCAGCGCCTTGAGCTTCGCGAAGCCGGCCGGACCTTCCGCTTCGATCTGCCGGGCAAGTGCCTCCTTCGTAACCTGCTTGCCATCCCAAACGACAGTGCCGGCCTTCGTGCCCTTGTCGATCCAGCCGTTCTCCTCGAGGAAGTCGATCAGTGAACGCTCCGCGTCGAAGCGGCCGGTGCCGTCAGGCTGGAACATGAAGCGCCACTTTGCCTCCTGGAACGGCCGCGTGACCTTGTTCTTGACGAACTTGCCCGTCACTTCCATGCCGATGATGTCGGAACCCTTCTTGATCTGTGAGGCCGACAGCCACAGGCGCTGCGAGAAATAGAACTCGGGCGAGTCACCACCTGTCGTCTTGCGTGGATCCCCGAACGTTATCCCAATCTTCTTGCGGAACTGGTTGAGGAAGATCACCAGTGCGTCATACTGCTCCGCAATCATTGCAACGGCCGGAAAGTGGGCCGATGTGGCGCGCGCGAGCGCCGTGTTGTCGTTCATGTTGCGATCCTCGGCCGAGCGCTCCTTACCCTTTGCGTCGAACAGAACCGACTGGGGCACCATCGCTGCGAGGGAGTCGAAAACCCACACGATCGGCGCGTCCTTGTCGATCAGCTTCTTGTCGCGGATCGTCTGGACGGCGAGCTGGAAGATGGCAACGGACTCCTCGAAGGTTTTCGGCTTCTTGTAGATGAAGCGGCCCGGGGTGGTGTCGAGGCCGAGTTTCGGCGCCAGCGTCATGGAGAAGGAACGCTCGTGATCCATGAAGCCGGCAACGCCGCCGGCGGCCTGGGCGGCAGCCATTGCGCGCGTGGCGATCGCCGTTTTGCCTGAAGAGGGCGGACCGGCGATCTCGACCAGACGGCCAACCGGCAGACCGTTGTTCCAGTTGGAGCTGGATGCGTGGTTCAGCGGCGGGAAGCTGGTGTCGAGAAAGTGCCGGACCGTTGCCTCCTCGTCATTCTTGCCGATGACCCCAACGAGCGCCTTCATGATTTCTTCGGGCTTGCTCATAGTAACTCCTTACTTACGGAAGCGGACAAAGGAAACCATGCGGCCTCAAGCGGCCGCATGGAGAGACTCGCGAAACGCGGGAAACACAGCGAGCCATTCGGAGAGGTTCTTCGTGATGGAATTGAACAGCAGAATCTCGCAGAACCGCTGGAACTTCGTCGCGTCAGGCTCCCCGTGATCAATCTGGAGATTGAGCGGGATCGGCCGCCGCGGTGTGCGCAGATCCACGAGGTCGATGTTCCGGGAGAAGATGATCGTCTTTTCCTCGTCCTCGACGAGTGCCTTGAACTTCTTGGGCAGCGTGTCGAAGTCGATGGTTTTCTCGAACAGCACTCCATTAGTGAAGTTCGTGAACGAGCCATACTTGTTGAGGAAGTCGATCGCGCCCTTCTCGCCAATACCTCCCACACCGGGAACGTTGTCGCCGCTGTCGCCGGCCAAAGCCTTCATCTCGACGAACTGGCGCGTTGTGTCGAGCCCGGTGAAGTCCTTGAAGTTCTTCTCCGTGACAACCCTGTCGTGGATCGGATCCCGCCACACGACGCCCGGGCCTACAAGCTGAAGCCAGTCCTTGTCGCCCGTCAACAACACGACGCTTCCGCCATTTGCGATGCAGCGATCCGTCAGAATTGCACCGAGGTCATCGGCTTCCATGTTTAGTGCCGAGACCTGTGCGATGCCGAGCATCCGCAGGGCCTTCTTGATGTAGGGCACCTGTAGCTTGTATTCGTCCTTCAGCTTGGCAAGGCGGATCTCGCTCTTGGTCTCGCGCCGCTCCCGGTTCTCTTTGTATTCGGCGAACATCATCCGCCGCCAGGAGGCTCCGTCCCAGATCACAATCGGCTTGTGAGTCTGAAACAGTGCCACGAACTGACGGATTCCCTTCAGGAAATTGTAGATCGCCTGAACCTTGAGCGAACCAATCGTGAGAGGCTTGGAGTTGTTGTAGTAGTGCCCGAGATTGTTGCCGTCGATCAGCAGTAGCTTTTGTGCCATTGAAGCCTCTTGAGAAAATGGGCGGTGACGCCGGGACGTTAGCGCCACCACCGACCCTCACCGCGACATGAGGGCAAAAGCCCGGCGCCCAGAGGGGACAAGCGCCGGGACGACTACCGGATCAGCCGTTGGTGAGCTGATCAAGTTCGGCCAGGATTGCGTCAGCTTCGGCCTGGTCGAGCATAACCGCCTGCGTCGGAGCGGCTGCGGTTGCGGTGGGCGCAGCAACGGTTGCGGACGCCCGCTCAAGCTCCTCCAGCTCGCGCTGCGCTTCCTGCTGGCGACGCAGAAGTTCGGCGCGACGCGCAGCGGCGGCAGCGGCCTCTGCGTCAACCGCCGGAGCAGCGGCAGGCGAGGGTGCCTGTTCAACCGTTGCACCTTCAACAACTGCCGACTGAGCGGTCAATGCAGCGGTCGGGGTGCGCGCAACGGTCGGAGACGCCTCGATTGCACCAATCGAACCACCGCCTCCGGCAGTCAGACGAGGGACTGCAATGCCGGCGATCTGGGCGATCGCATTGAGCGCCTTCTGTTCCTCACCGCGGAAGTAGTTCTGGGCGATGAACTCGTGGAGGTTCTTCGCACGGGCAAGCTGCTCCTTCGTGACCGGCTCGAACTTCTTGCCGGGAGCGAGCGGTGCAACAGCCACTTCGTAGTTGGTGTTGAGGCCCTTTCCGGTGCGCGTGATGATGATGTCGCATCCGGTCTGAGGATCGAGGATGTCCACGTCCTCGTTGGCATACATTTCGATAAGGTCGAGGATCTTACCGAAGGTGGTCGGCGTCAGCTCGAGGATTTCTTCGGTGCCGGTCGAGCGATCAATTACGTTGATCAGAACCGACTTGCGAGCCCTCCACTCCTGATAGAGCTTCTTGCTGTCCTCATCGAGCGCCTTTGAAATCGCCATCTCGATTGCGGCATTCAGGACCGACGGCTGCTGATAGCAGATGTCACAATCACCAACGACAGCGATAGGCTTGCCGTTCGGCTCTGCCTTGATCCAGTGAACACCGAGGTCGGCCCAGAACTGACCGTTCTCACCAACCCAGGGTGCGATGTCCGGAGTCGGAGCGAGAATGCGGTATACGTTGCGGCCCTCTTTCGGCTTGATGGCACTTCCGGCATTGCCGGCATACTTCGCCTTTGCCTGAGCGACCATCTTCCGAAGTGCAGGATTAAGAGCCATGTGCTTTACCTTTCGTGCTTTCGTGCTTTGTGCCTGCCTCCTAGCTAGATAGCTATCTAGCTATTCAGCTATTTTCTTTATAGACGAGACTTTCTTGGAAGTGCTCATCCCTCTGAGCGGGAACTTGCTTGCCAGATACGCATTCATGCGAACCGCAAGAAGTAATCGCTTACTTACAATATAGCAGAAAATTCATGGAATGCAGCAGTTTATGTGTCCAGTCCCTTATGCTGTTCAAGAAACCTCTGCTTCAGCAACTCGAGGCTTTTCTCGTGAATGTTCTTCTCCGCGATCCGCAGCTCTCCCTTCATTTCTTCACGAGAAATGAGCCCCATCTGAACCAGCATGTCGCGCCGGTGCCGGAAGGACTCGACCGCAATCTTGGCCGTTGCCTCAACACGCTTGGCCTCGTTCAGCGCCTTCTTCATGGCTATCACACGCGGATGGCGCGCAATGCGCGCGGCAATCGCCGCCTCGGTGAGTTTCTCGCCGGTGCTTGCGATCTCGTCGCGGATCAGTTTCGAGACAGCCGCCTCCGTGTTCTCCAGAAGCAGCTTGACGACATCCACCTGGCGCGCTGCTTCTGCGGCCAGAACGCCGTAATGAGCGAACATCGCCGCCTGTTCCATCATCGCTGAGGACAGATCGGTGTCCGAAAATGCCAGGTCTCGCCGGAGCTGTTCGGCGTCGATGAAGTTCTTCACCCTGTAGGCGCTCTGGGTCACTGCTGTGTCTGCCGTTGTGGGCTCGCTCATGTTCTGCTCCATCAGAAAATCCCGAAGTTCCTCATGTCCTTGTAGTGCTGCTCGATTTCTCTACGCCGGGCCTCTGCGTCCTTGCGGATGTCCTCCTCTATCTGCAACCAAATGTGCTCGGCTCGCATGAAGCCGGCAGTCGTGTAACCGAGCAACCTGGCGAAATCCCTGTCCGGATCATCGTTACTCATTGGGGCCTCTCGAATGCTTCTGACACTCGTATACGCGCGACATGTCGCGGCTTCTCGCGGCTACACAAGAAGCTCGGCGACAGTCGCGAACACCCGGTTCATGTTCGTCTGCTTCTCCGGGTCGTGCCAGATTTCGCCGGGACTGAAACCAATGACGAAGTTGGCGTCGTATTCTTCGGAGTAGACAACATCGCCGGCAGCATCGGACGCTTTGCCTTTGAAGTTGGGAATGAACGTGCGCACCGCCTGCGAGCCCAGGAGCACAATGACCGGAGGCTTGAGGATCTCGATCTCGCGCTTGAGGTAGGGCAGGTAGGTCGCGATCTCTTCCGGAGAGACCTGCTTGCCGCGCTTGGGCCGCTTGATGAGCGCCGTCCAGTAGAAGTTGTCGCGGGACAGGTTTACCTCGGCCATCACCTCAATCACTGATCCGGTCGAGTTGGAGAAGCCCATGAGCCCATGACTGTCCTCCTCGCTGCCGGGCGCATCGGAGATGATCATCGCGTCCGCATCCTTGCCGAAGAACGGCTTGACGGGATGACCGTCCACTTCAGACGCCGCCGGGCCGTGATTGGCGCGATACTCATCGACCACCTCGGCAATAGCCGCCTTCGTCAGCTTGTCCCGGTGCATTTCGCGTGTGATCGGCACGTGTGCCGCAATCAGCCCCGGCAGGAGCTCGATCTGATCCTTGACGCGCGCGGGATCGTTCGCCGGGAGCTGGCCCGGTTCGACGCGAGCGAACGCCCCGACACGATCAAGCGCGTCCTGGACGCGGACGTTCACGGTGCGCTTCTCAACGCGAGCGATGAAGTCGGCCTTGTCCTTGAACGGACCTGCCTTGCGCGCCTCGAGAATGGCCTTTGTTGCCTTGTCGCTGATGCCCTTGATGCGCTGGAACGGGATCACGAGCCGCGCCGACGTTGCGATCTCGAACCTGTCGGTTGAGACATTGATGTCGGGCATAGAAACCTCGATACCCGCTTCCTTCGCATCACGGATGATGCCTAGCAGTCTGTCCTCCTTCATGATCGACAGTGCTGCGGCATAGAACTCCACCGGATAGTAGGTCTTGAGATACATCGCCTGGTAGGAGACCAGCGCGTATTCGACCGTGTGCGAGCGATTGAAGGAATAGGCTGCGAAACCCTCAATGTCCTTCCACAACGTTTCTGCGTCGGCCCGGTCTATGCCGTCATTCAGCGGTTTCACACTGGCGATTTTCACGTCCGCAACTCCGATAAATCTTTCAGGCTGAGACTGACACCGAACTTCCAGCCAGCCTTCAGTAACCACTTACTTATCTCAAAGGTCACAGAGAAACCTTCAGGGTATATCCCCTGGCGTAGATCTCCTCGACCGTGAACAGCCCTTCTGCTTCATGAACCGGGAACTTCGCTGCCCGGTGAACCTTCTTTACGGTTCCATCCTCAAGTGTGACCTCGATGTAGCCCAATACAGCACCCTCAATGAATTTTTCCTTCTGTTCGGCCATCAGATCGGCATCCTTCTTGCCGATGGCCTTGCGCAGGACGTCGGCCTCAGAACCCGAGAAGCCCGACAGATCCTTCGCAATCTGCATGACCTGTTCCTGGTATACGATCGCCCCGAATGTATCCTTCAGGGCGTTTTCCATGTGCGGGCTCACATAGGTTGGCGTGCTCGTCCCGTCGCGATTTTCGATGTAAAGCCGATCCAGACCCGCTTCGAGCGGGCCCGGCCGGTTCAGAGCGCTCACCGCTGCAACATCGGCGAATGTCAGGGGAATGCCATTTCGAGCCATTTCCTTGAGCATACGGCGAGCGGAGCCTCCTTCATACTGGAAGATGGCCGTCGTGTTGCCCTTGGCAAAATTCTCGAGCACCCTCTGATCATCAAGCGGAATACGCATGAGATCCGGCACGGTGCCGTGTCGCTCGCGAATGTAGTCCAGCGTGAGCTTGATCTGGTCGAGGGTGCTCAACCCCAGCACGTCCATCTTGACCAGGCCCTGATCCTCAACGATGCGCTTGTCCCAACAGACCACATTGCCGTCTTTGCGCGGCTCGATGACGGCGCGCTCGACAAGATCGCACCCGGCGACAACGACACCTGCGGCGTGCTGCGAGAGATTGCGAAGCGAGCCTTCAAGACGCTCCATGACCTGCCAAATCTCCGGATACTTGTCGGCGAAAGCGGCAATCTCGGGCACTACCTCTTTCGCTTCAGGCAGCGGCACCGGCTGTCCATGAACCTTCGGCACATACTTCGACACGGAATATTCGCGCTCGGGGATCTCCATCACACGACCAACGTCCCGGATCGAAGATGCAGCGCCCAACGTGCCGAAGTTCGACACGCCGGCCACGCGATTGGCCCCATACTTCTTGATCAGATACTCGATCACCTCGTGACGACGCTCCGACATGAAATCGAGGTCGGCGTCAGGCAGGTCGATACGTTCAGGGTTGATGAAGCGCTCGAACAGCAATCCGAACCGGATCGGGTCGCATTCCGTGATGCCCATGAGGTAAGCAACCAGAGAGCCGCCCACAGAGCCGCGACCAGGCCCGACAAGAATGCCGTTCTTCTTGGCGAACTGCACCACATCCTGCACAAGCAGGAAGTAGCCGGAGAAATTCAGCCGCTTGAGCACGGACAGCTCATAGGCAAGACGCGGCTTGTAGACCTTTTCGAGTTCCTCATCCGTCGGCCGGTGTCCGAACACCTCGTCCTTGAAGCGCCTGGTCCAGCCTTCCTTGCAGGCCTCCACGACAGCCTTGAACTCGTCCGGTGCCATCTGCGGCAGCGAGACCTGCTGCTTTGTCCATTCGTATTCTACCGCGGCGACGAGCCTGCCCGTATTGATGAGACCTTCCTTGAAGTGCAGACCGCCATTTGCAACACCGCGCTTGTTCAGGTGCTCGACCGCCAACTTGATGTGATCGACTAGCTCCCTCACGGAGACCACGTGCAAGTCACGGTTGAAGCGCGACAGGAACCAGGGATCGGACACCTTCACGTTCGATGCGATCGCCGTCATGATTTCCTGCGCATCGGCTTCGCCCTGGCCGTAGAAGGCCGGGCGCACGACGATTGGCGCACAGATGCCCTTTTCAATGAGGTCAATGGCAATCTGGTTCAGCCGGCCGTAATAAGGCGTGTTGACCGGAATGAGCGGCGCGTAGAAGTGCTCCACGAGCGGACGAATGTCGCCCACGATCTTCTCGTGTTCCGGATGCTCCAGGACCGAGTGGGCATCGCCCAGAACGATCGCCACATCACCCCGGTCAAGCTCGCGCAGCTCGTTGAGGAGGTCGTCGAAGCCGAGCTTCGGCTCGTAGTAGAAGCGGTCGTCGCTGTTGGCGAGGGTCAGCAGCCGGAAGATCGCCTTCATGCCCGCTTCCTTGAGCGCGTAGATCGTCAGGAAGTAGGAGCGCGGCATGTGCTTCTTCTTCTCGCCCTTGGCGGGCCGCCAGGTCGGATCATCGGTAAGACGCAGCCTCGTGCCGATGACCGGCTTCAACCCCACCTTCTTGGCGCGCTTGGTGAAGTCGATCATGCCCGTGACGCTCATCGTGTCGGTGAGCGCAACGGCACGCTGCCCCGCATCGACAGCCTTCTGGATCAGATCCTCGGTGGAAAGGATAGACTCGCCAATCGAGAAGTCGGTTCGAGCTGCAAGGATGGAATACATGTCTGCTTGTCCAGTGGAATAACGCTTGGAATGACCGGAACGACATCCGGCTGTTCGTCATGCCTTTCGCAGGGAAATCAGGCCATCACGGTTTTCAATCGCACCAACGTGCGTAAGCGCCATGATCGCCATGCGCGCGTGTGCATCGGCAGTGTTCTTCTGCCAGCCGAGCGCCTTGACAAAGGCAGCGCTCAGGAACTCGCGATCAAACGGGGCAGAGGCGCGTAGCAGGATGTGACAGGCGATCCGCATGAAATTCAGCCCCTTGCCGAACGGATTGACGCCGCGCCTGAGCGAGCCGCAGATGTCAATCTGGCTCCGGTCGAGCCGCTCGATGAGTTCCCGCGCCTTCTTGGGCAGCACAGTTGCTGCGGGATCGGCCGTGTGGGCCTCCTGTTTCTTCGCCCTTTGCGCAGTGCGCGGCTGCGGCGGCTTGATGCCGTATCGCTCGCGCAGAGCCTTCAGGGTGATTTCATGCGCCACCTCGCACTTCTCGGCGAAGGGGCAAGCCTGGCACACCATGTCTTCCTTACGAAACGCGATTGCAGACCCGAAGCAGCCGGGCGAGAAGGGCGGGACTTCATACATCAGGGGTTCAACCTAGCGATCATGTATTTGCCAAGCTCCTCGACTTCCGCGAGGATTTGCGTCCGTTCGTGCCGGCTCGCACCCATGAAGTCGAAGATGATGTAGGCGGTCATGCGTTGAGGGGTGATGACGGGAACGCCGATCTTTCGAGCGTATTCACCGCGAATGTGCAGCTTCTGGAACTCCTTAACGAGCTCCGTCGGCTGGTCCTTGAGAAGCTGCACGAAAATCCTGGCGCGCTCCGACAACTTCTGGATGGCGAACTGGAACGCATCCTCGTTTTCCAGTTCGCTGTCGAAGTTTACGGACTCATCCGGAATGATGTCGATGAGGCTGCCACCCTCAACATCGTCTGACGGTGCAGCATCGAGCGCCAGGGCAACGGTCTGCTCGTGGAACCGCTCATACTGCTGTTCCACGTAGCGATTGATGTGGTTCTGCATGCCCCTGTAGAGGAACGTCTGAAAAGACGCTCCTCCCTTCGGGTCATATGCCTCAACTGCCTTGCACCAGGCGACCCAGAGTTCCTGTTCGATGTCATCGAGAGTGGCAGTCTTGGCACCCAGCGCATGAACACGCCGGAGAACGCGACGGGCGAAGGCGCGAATACGCGCCTCCGATGCCTTCGGATCTCGATAGTTCTCGCTCATGCGCCCATCAACCTCTGGAGGTATTCCTGGACAGTCTTGCGATCCACGCGCGTCAGACGGTTGGCAAAAGCCAGCTCGAGCCCAAGCACGAAGTTCGCGCCGTAAGCGATGCCGATCTGTGCTGCCGAGATCAGCTCACGCGGCGATATGGTCATGGAGATCTTGCCGTCGGCGAACAGCTTGCGGACATCGTTCGCAAACTTGACCATCTTGGTCGCAGTCGCCTTGTCGATCCGGGTCACGGACACCAGGATCGACTCCTCGATCTTCGGCTCCATATACTTGACCTCTTCGGTGATCTTGAAGCGCGAGTAGTTCGCGGCGTTCTGAACGAGGGTGCCCTGATAGAGGCCGGTCTCGTCGCCAGAGCCATTCGTGTTTCCGGTCGCGCCGAAGCGGAACTCTGGATGCGGCACGATCTTGCGGAAGATCGGAGGTGCATCCTTGATGACGAGCGGCTTGCCTTCAAGCACCGGCTGATAGACAGCCGTCACGGACGGCATGGCGAAGTCGTATTCGTCGGCGCAGTAGAACCAGCCATTGAGCATGGCGAGCGGCAGCGGCCCAAGCTGGAAGACCGTCTGACCATCCTTGACCGTCCACTGGCCCAGGACGTCGGACTCCTGCATGTTGACGGTGTGCTGGACGCGCATGAACGGACGGCGCGTTCTCGCGCAGGCCTGCTCAAGCACGGTGGTCTTGCCGGTGCCGTGCATACCCCAGAGATAGATCGGCATGTTGAGCTGGAGCCCGACAATGACCTTCTTCAACAGGTCGATGTTGAAGATGTAGTTCCGATCCACATCCGGGATGTAGTTCTCAGACTCGGGATCGTGCCCGGTCAGGATGGAGATCGGGATCGGCTGACCCTTCGCGTTCAGTGCTGCCGACGCCTTGCCAAGCTCGAAGACCTCGTGAAAGAACTCCTGTTTGACCACAACCGAGCTGCGCGAAACACCACTGCCGTCGCCAAAGCTGGTCATGAGAGCGGCGCGCGTTTCTGTCTGTTCGGCCGCGCGCTTGGCTGCCTCTGCCTTCTCCCGTTCACGCTTCTTGAGCAGCTCCTCTGCCGTCTTGGACATGAGCGGCGCGCCCGGAAACTCCGCCATGTAGCGCTCGATCGTCCATTCCGGATGGTGCTTCTGAAGGTGAGTCTTGATGACGTGGACGCGCTGATTGTCCACATGGCACACGATTCGATCGTCCACTGCCTCGTCAGCAGTGGTGAGAACTGCGGTATCGGTCATTTGCTACCCTCTGATCAATTTGCGCTGTCGCGTAGCGCGTTGTTAAATGCTTACTTACTTTCTGCGTGGGAGACAAGCGATTTTATAAGTATCCGCATACTTACCAATGCGGCTACATGAGGAGCTTTCTGATCTCCCCAATGACGGTTGTCGGCAGCTCCTTCACGTCATTGATGACCACATTCTTGGGATAGAAGCGCTTCACGGACTTATCCATGATGCCTATGCCGATGCACTCGATGTTGAAGTCCTCCTCAAGGTGCTTGACCATGTAGGACAGATGCGGTCCAGACTTGTAGGAGCCGGCCGGCTGACCGTCCGAGAGCACAAGCATCACCTTGCGCTTCTCGGGCCGCTTCAACAGACGGATTGCAGCATATTCGAGGGACTCGCCGTCGATGTTGCCGTTCAGACCAGGCTGGGCAAACATCATGTAGGCGAAGCGCTCCTTCACCTGTGGCGACATACGCTCCTCGAAATCCTTGTAGATCGGCATCACGATCGGCTCGACACGATCCCAACGTATCTTGGATGCGGTCATCTCCCTGTCGATCGCATCACGCAGCGTCTCGGGTATGTTATACCAGCCGCCGGTCGTGAATCCGATGACCTCATGCGCGATCTTGACGCGATCCAGCACCTGCGAGAGGGCGAACGCCGAAATCATGCAGAGCTTCATCTTTTCCCCGCCCATCGAGCCGGAGTTGTCGCACAGAAGCGTCACCGCCGTGTCCTTCGAGGTGTGCTCCTGCTTCTGCGTGAAAACACGCGGATCACCCTGCAACACACGATAGAGCGAGGGGGCATGAAGTTTGCCCTTGCGGTGCCCGGGCGTGCGAATGACGTGGCTCTGCGAGGCAAGCATCCGCTCGATGTCCTTCGTCATGCGACTGGTCATCGACGCAACTTCCTCTTCCATTCTCGGAACCCATTCCCGCTTGATGTTCGGCGGCACCTTCACATGCTCGATCCTGTCGATTTCACGGGTGAGCACAAGATACTGGCTCGGATCCATCGCAGCGACCGCCTCATCCGAGATCAGGATGGCAATCTGCTTGGACATATCGACCTCCTCGAAGTCGCGGTCGTCGTAGTCGAAGACCGCCTTCGACGCAGCGTTGCCCACGCCACCACCGCCGCCCTGGTGCTCGGTATCGTCGTCGCTTATGTCGCCGACACCGCCACCGTCAGCGCCTTCAGTGCGATACTTGCTTACACCGTTCTGAGGAGCGGACTTGCTTTCTCCGCTCTCGTCACCGTCGTCGTTGTCTTCGCTCCCTTCGCCTTCACCTGAGCCTTCCGCGCTCTCACCATCTTCGTCGTCGCCCGGCCCGTTCGACTTTCCGTCCGCTTCACCTTCACCTTCATCATCGTCGGCATCAGGCTTCGCGTCGCCGTCGGAGGTCTTGTTGTCTTCCTTCTCTTTGTTGCCGCCTTCCTCTTCTTCCTCATCACCAGTGCCGCCAGCGGAGATCGTGATCGTCGTGCCGGAGCTCTCGTCATCGTCTCCAGGCTCCTGACCATCGCTGTCGTCGTGGTCGCGGGCTCCAGTGCCATTGCCGGGACCGGCCTTCTGATCAGGCTTGTCCTCGCTTTCATCGCCGTCCTCGTCGGGATCAGCGTTCGCAGAAGCCGGCGACTGCTGCGCCGGGATAGATGATCCCCTCGAGCTCCTCGGCGATCACGCGCGTTTCGGCCGTCGTGGTGCAGGTCTTGAGAAGGTCCAGCGTCTCCGGCTTCAGCCCCTTGACCACCGCATCAATGTAGGGGTTCTTCCAATAACCCCCTTCGTCCATGAACTCCTGCATTTCCTCATGGCCGGCGAGCGCTCGCATCAGCGGCACAAGCAGATAGCGAAAGGCGTCCTTTTCGTCCTTTGCCGTCGCCAGGGCCTTCTTTGTGACCTTCTCGAGGAAGTATTTGCGGGTATCGGACAGGTTACGTGCGGAACCAGGAAAGTCGGCAACCATGCGCCGTTCGATCATCGTGTCTTCCACGATGTTGTGCAGGTTCATGAAGCGCTGCTTCTTCGGATCGCGCAGATCCTTTGCACTCAGGCCGCCCGCCGCTCCATACTGCTTCCAGTCGGTATAGAGAACGTGGGCGACCTCGTGGTCGATGAAGCCCTGGATCGCACGAACAAATTCCGGTGCCGCATTGTCCGGAATGCTCGGAATATTGACGCGCTCAGGAATCTTTGTCAGCGGATTGGTCGAGACATAGGCCTGGGTGCCGATCTGCGTCACCGTGAGGCCTCGACCTGCAAGCAGTGGAACCAGTTTTTGAATGATCTCCCGTAGCTCGACAATATCCCGGTTCATCTCTCTCTCGTCCGTAACTAAGTGATTACTTATAAAGTGAAAGTAACAAATCAGTCGTCGGGAAACAAAAGGATGCTGTTACCGGCGCATGGAACGATGAGAATGTGCCTACGCTGTTCTATTTTACCAATAAAAACCGTCACCCCTTCAAGCTCTACTTTTTCCTGGTGTTCCATCGTAGTTGCCAAGATTTGAGCATCTTCATTAGGCAGCAGGTCCCGCTTCATCTCTCTCTCGTCCGTAACTAAGTGATTACTTATAAAGCGAAGTAGCAAATCAGTCGTCGGGAGACAAAAGGATGCTGTTACCGGCGCATGGAATGATGAGAATGCACCTACGCTGTTCTTTTTTGCCAATTTCTATTTTGCCAATAAAGACCGTCACCCCTTCAAGCTCTACTTTTTCCTGGTGTTCCATCGTAGTTGCCAAGATTTGAGCATCTTCATTAGGCAGCAGGTCCCGCTTCACCATTTCGTCCTCCAGTAAGTGCTTACTTAGCGTGATACGGAAAATTTTAGCCAGCCCCGTTATAGACAGGGCCGGCTTCGCTTGATCATGATCATGATGTTACATGAATGCCCTTTCGAGCTTCTCGGCAAGATCGGGCGTCAGCTCTGGGTCCGAATTGTTCGTGACCCTGCGTATATGATCAATGATGGCAGCCTCGTTGAC
>Ga0207866_1001602_pt1 | contig 20707 bp, 20 predicted proteins | sample HigsolmetaAR203D_FD_184835 | JGI IMG/M metagenome (GOLD analysis project Ga0207866, IMG submission 184835) | Ionic liquid and high solid enriched microbial communities from the Joint BioEnergy Institute, USA - AR20-3-D (SPAdes) (version 2) ...
AATACAGAAAACAAGGAATTCGGCCCCTCATGGTTTGTTATCTCGTCAATAACAATTTCCAGATGGAGGCCTTGAATTCCTTTTCTTTTTGCTAAAACCCTGGATTTTTTCAGGGGAAACTAATTAAGTACGTTCAAAAAGAACAGAAACACAGAGGCGCTTGACAGGTTTCGTTCATATCAACGGACACCGGTGTCCATTAGCGTCCACATGAAAGCTTCTTCTCGGGTTTTTGGGTCTTTTGTGGACATGAGTGTCCGTTACAAGGGGCAAAGCGCAGAAAAACCGTTTTAACGGACACCGATGACCGTTACGGGGCCGGACGGCAAAAGCGCACACGTGGACCGTTAGCGTTACGTGCCATAAAAAAACGGACGGCCCGCCTGAACCGTCCGCGAACCGTCCATCGTCACCCGATCGATGTTATCGCGCTTTTGCCCTGTCGCCGTAAAAAGTGATCGCATACAACCCGGCCAGTCCCACAAGCGTGTAAATAATCCGGCTCAGCCAGGAGGAATCGCGCACGGCTTCCCCGCCGAAGATGGCCGAAACGAGATCCCATTCGAACAATCCGACCAACAGCCAGTTGATCGCGCCGATGATGACAAGTGTCAAGGCTATTCTGGAAAGCATGTTCACGAACTCCTTTATCGGGAATATGGTGTGCGTTTATATCTTTCCGCGGCGTATGCCGACTTATTCATGGCTGCAGGCGTTCACGGCCACGCATGATTTCCGGCGTTCGCGCATAAACGGGGACCGCCGCAAATATGCTGTTGGTGAAACGGTTTCCAAACGACCAGGACCGTATCATGGCTGCACGCGTCCGGACGAACTCGGATGCCGGCGCTTGACGCCGGACAGTCGTAACGGACGGCGAATACTTCCTCACCACGTGACACGCGGTCAATTCGTCGGCGGAATCGGCGGATGGTGGAGCGATACGGTCAACCGGGAGGACATTTCCATGCGAGCCAAGGCGGAACAGGCGGCCAGAGCTTTCGCCGACCGGCATTTTCCCGGAGCGGAGGCCGTGTTTCTCGGCGGCAGCGCGGCGTCCGGGCAATTGAACGAACGGTCGGACCTGGACCTGCTCATTATTGACGAGTCGGTATTTTTTCCATATTACGAATGTTTTGCATCGGACGGCTGGCAGATCGACGCCTTTGTTTTCAGCTCCGCCAATTATTACCCGTATTTTGAAGCCTGCAGCCAAACGGGGATCCCGACTTTGCTGCGCCTGTGCGCGGAAGGCGTGCTGATCCGGGACGGAGGCGCGGGCGAACGGTACCGCCGGGAAGCGGCGGAAAGGCTGGCGGCCGGCCCGGACCCCTGGACGGACGACGATAAAAACCGCTCCCGCCATATGATTAGCGAAAACCTCTACGACTTGGAATCTTCCTGCAACTTCCTGGAAACCGCGTTTGTCGTGCAAACGGTATGCATGGAAGCGGCCCGGTTCGCGCTGCGGACGGGTGGGCATTGGATAGGGGAAGGCAAGTGGCTGGCGCGCGAACTGCAGCGAAGTGCGCCCGAATTTTACGGCGAATTGTGCGCGGCGCTGGCGGCTTACCACGAGCATCGCCGCATTGAACCGCTCATTGCGGCGGTGGATAAATTGTTGGAGCCGCACGGCGGCAGGCTGATCGAAGGGTATGCGGCCTTCGGCGTGTTACCGGGAGACGGATAAAGGAGGATATGACGAAAGGTACAATGATCGCGTTTTTCGCCGGAGAAGAGTGTCAATGTTACGAAGGGTGACGGAGGCTTTCGCTTTGGAAAATGGGGCTCTGAAGCGTCAACCGCCACGGCGTGATACCGTTGAAGAGGCCGCGATATCAAATCGCGGCTTCCGCTTTTATACCGCATAAAACGGACGGGCGCCGCGAAAGGTACGGTAGCGGCAGCAAGAGAAGTTCGCGGAACGTGCGGTCTGAAATTACGACACCCGGCTGCTGCCTCGGCCTCGACGACCGCTGCCACCGGGACGTACATGTGCATGGCGCGTAGATACGCGCGTCCTACGTTTTTTGCACGATAAAGTGAAAAAGGATCGCGAAAAGGTACGCGAAAAGGAACGCGAAAAGGGGATGGTCAAATCCGCACGGCTCCTCTACAATGAGAAAATGACGCAATGACAACGGCCGGCAATGGAAAAGGAGTATCGCAACATGGAATGGACTGCACTTGTATTGATCGTCGGGGCGTTTTCCGCGGTGATGGTCGGGTTTTCCAAGACCGGCATCCCGAGCCTCGGCATTTTGGCGGTGACGTTGTTCGCCTTGATTTTTCCCGCCAAATACTCGGTCGGCATCCTGCTGCCCATGCTGATCGTCGGGGACATCGTCGCCGTCGCTTACTATCGAAAGGCGGCAGTTTGGAAATATCTCGTCATCCTGATCCCTTCCGTCGTCATCGGCGTCATTTCCGGCTATTTTGTGCTGGACTGGGTCGACGACCGGCAATTGAGCGTCATGATCGGCGCCATCGTGCTGGTTTTGATCGCCGTGCACCTGATCCGGGACCGGTTGGGCGAACGAATCAACGAATTTCTTTCGCAGTCGCGCGTGTTCACCGATTTTCTCGGATGGCTCGCCGGGTTCACGACGATGGTCGGCAACGCGGCGGGCGGCGTCATGTCCATTTATTTTTTGTCCAAGGGGCTGCCGAAAAAAGAATTTGTCGGCACCGGCGCCTGGTATTTTTTGCTCGTCAATTTGTTCAAAGTGCCGTTCAACGTTCAGCTCGGGCTGATCACCGCCGAATCGCTGCTGTTCAACGCCTATACCGTACCTTTTATTTTGCTCGGCGCCTGGATCGGGATCCGGACGCTGCCGCGCATTCCGCAGAAACATTTCCAGATGCTCGTGTTGTTTTTTTCCGCCGTTGGCGGCGTCTGGCTGCTGCTGCCCTAGCCGGAACGGTTTTGCGAGTGGGAACGCGACATCCGCGCCGCACAAAAAAAAGGAGAGGACCGGCGATCCTCCCCCAGTGCGACAACGTCTTGCTAAAATTGCTGTCAAACATAGTTGCCTCAAAATATAACGCAGTTATGTATCCGGACTATTTGCGGGCCATGAGATACATAAAGTACGGCGCCCCGATGACGCTTACGACGAGGCCGGCGGGGATGCCGACGGAGTCCAGCAGCACCCGCCCGATCGTGTCGGCGACCAAAAGCAGGATCGCGCCGATCAACGCCGCCGCCGGCAGCAAAATTTGATGGCGCGGGCCGACGAGGCTGCGCGCGATATGCGGCGCCATGAGCCCGATAAACGCGATGCCGCCGCCGACGGACACCGACGCCGAAGCGAGCGCGACGGCGATCAGCACGGCCAGGATCCGCTCGCGCTCCAGCGGCACGCCGAGCTCCGCCGACACGTGCTCGTGCAGGCTCAGCGTGTTGAGCACCCGGGACTTGGCCCAGGCGACGGGAAATCCGATCAGCAGCCAAGGAAGCAGGGCGAGCACGAAGATTTGGTCGTCTCCCCAAATTTTCCCCGCCATCCACTGCGCAAAAAAGTCGTATTGTTCCCGCTCGAGCGAAGAAGCGAGCGTCAAAATCGCGCCGGAACATGCGGCCGCGATGCCGACGCCGACGAGCACGAGCTTGGTCGGTTCGGCGCCCTCTCCCCTCCGCCAGGACAAAACGTAAATGAGCACCGCCGCCATCGTTCCGCCGAGAAAGGCGAACACCGGCAGCAAGAACACGAGCGACCCCGGATCCGCGGGGAAATACAGCATATAACAGACGACCGCCAGCCCGGCGCCCGCGTTGATGCCGAGAATGCCGGGATCGGCCAGCGGATTCCGGGTCACGCTCTGCAGTAGCGCGCCGGAAAGGGCAAGCCCCGCGCCGGCCAATATCGCGATAAAGATGCGCGGAAGGCGGAATTCGAACAAAATCAGCCGCTCCTTGGCCGTGCCCTGGCCGATGAGCGTGCTCCACAGCCGCGCCGGAGACAGCGACGCATACCCCGTCGCCACGCTGACGACAAAGGCGGCGAGCAGAATCAGCGCCAACGCAACCATCATGAGGCGGATTTTCCTTTGCCGAACGGGATGGATCATCAGAGCATCCGCCCTTTCTTTCTGGCCAAATACAGAAAAAAGGGTACGCCCAATAGCGCGATAAGGCCGCCGACCGGCGTTTCAAAAGGAGCGTTCACGAGTCGCGCCGCCGTATCCGCGAGCACCATGAAGGCGCCGCCGAACACGGCGCAGCACGGAATAATCCAACGATAGTCGGTGCCGACGATAAAGCGGACGATGTGGGGAATCATGAGCCCGACAAAGGCGATCATCCCGACGACGGACACCGCCGTGCCGGCCAAAAGCAGCACGACCAGCATGAGCACGGTTTTGGTCAAAAACGTGCGCTGCCCAAGCCCCGTCGCCACCTCTTCACCGAAACTGAGGATCGTCACCGAACGGGACATCAGCACCGCGACGAGCACACCGCCCAACACGACCGGCGCGATCAGCTGAAGCTGCAGCCAGTTGGTGCCGGAAACGCCGCCCGCCGTCCAGAACGTCAGGCTCTGGGACAGTTTGTGCATCAGCGCGATCCCTTCGCCCAACGCGGTCAGCAGGGCGGATACCGCCGCGCCGGCCAGCGTGATGCGAACGGGGGACATGCCTCCCCGGGTCAGGGAGCCGAGCCCGAACACCATGGCCGCGCCGAGTCCGGCGCCGGCGAAAGCGCCTACCATGGCCGTCAAATAAGTGGCGCCCGGAACAAACGCAAACACGCAGGCCAGCGCGAAACCCGCGCCGGCGTTCAGTCCGAGCAATCCGGGATCCGCCAGCGGATTCCGCGTCATCCCCTGCATGATCGCCCCGCTGACGGAAAACGCCGCGCCGACCAGGGCCGCTCCCAATTCCCGCGGCAGCCGGATGCCGACGATGACTTGATCCGCTTGCCGTGCGGGGTCATAACCGAAAATGGATCTCCATACGCTCCGCAAGTCATAATCGGCGGCGCCAAAAGAAACGGCAAGCGCCAGGCTTACCGCAAGCAGTACCGTTCCGGCGAGCAGCGCGGCAACTCCCACGGCAGCCCGCGACCGGACTTTTTTTTCGTCTGTCCTTTCTTTGATCATACTCGTCATGGAGAATGTCCCTTACAGCGTAGTCTGTAATTTACCTTTACTGTGTGTAATTTGCCTTTACTGTGTGTGATTTGCCTTTTCTGTGCGTGACTTGCCTTTGTCTGTGTGTGATTTGTCTGCCGTGATTGGTTTGCGCGACTTGCCGGGCGCAATTATTTCTTCGTGAAGGCGTCGACGATAAATTCCATTTGGTTTTCCAAAGTAATGGCGTCGTTGAACCAAAACGACTCGGAGTCGAAGAAAATGACGCGGCCGTTCTGAACGGCGGGCAAGTTTTTCCACAGATCCGTTTCCATGAACGAATTGTCGACTCCTGCGCCTTCCCCGACAAACAGGTAGTCTCCCGCATATTCCGGAATGACTTCGGCGGAAATCGCCTTGTATCCGTGGCTGAACACGTCTTCGACCACTTTGTCCGGCGCCTTCAGCCCGAACGCCTGGTACAACACTTCCGTGCCGCGGCCCCAGTTGTTTCCGTATACGTACAGTTCTTTGCCGTACGCTTCCAGCACCGTCACGGTAGCGTCTCCAACCGCCTCGCGAACTTTGGCGCCTTCGGTTTCCGCCTTTTTGTTCCATTCCTCGACCCAGGCTCTCGCTTCCTCTTCCTTGTTGAGCACCTTGCCGATTTCGATATGCTGTTCGAGATACGTGTATTTGTCGTTGGTGAATCCGACCGTCGGCGCGATGTCCCGGTATTTTTGAAAATTTTCGTCAAACGAATATGCGATGATCAAATCCGGCTCGAGCACGGCGAGTTTTTCCAGCGAATCCGCGGTGACGACTTCCACGTCGTCCAGCATGCCCCCAAAAAATTTGTTTCCTTTCACCCATTCGCTGACCGCCACCGGCTTGATGCCGAGTTTCAACACGTTGCCGACGTAAATGTGCGCCATCACCGCCACGCGCTTCGGTTCGACGGGCAGCTCGACATCGCCGTTTTCCGAGTGGTAAATCCGAGTGGCGCCTTCCCCGCCTTCATTTCCGGAAGCTTCCCCTTCATGGCCGACCTGCTCGACATTTTCCGCATTGCCCTTGCCGCCTTCGCTGCCGGAGCCGCCTCCGCATGCCGCCAGCAACATCATCGCTGCGACCAAGAGCAAAACCGTCCATTTACCGCGTTTCATTTCCATCGTACATGGTTCCCCCTTTTGACTGCATACCTCTATCTCTAACTCAGCCGACCGCCTGGGCGCCGACCGCATATTTCGTCGAAGACACCGTTTCGTACGGCAGACAAATCGGATGTCCGGTGCGCGGATCGGAGATGATGTCCGCTTCGATCTGGAACACGTCGCGGAGCATTTCCCGCGTCATGACCCGGGAGGGCGGTCCTTCGCCGGCGACTCTGCCGTTTTTGATGGCGATCATGTGGTGGGCGAACCTTGCGGCGTGGTTCAGATCGTGCAGCACCATGACGATCGTTCTGCCCTCTTCCCGGTTCAACCGCTCCAAGAGCTGCAAAACTTCCAACTGATGCGCCATGTCGAGGAAAGTCGTCGGTTCGTCCAGAAACAGCTGGTCCGTTTGCTGCGCCAAGGCCATCGCAATCCACGCGCGCTGCCGCTGGCCCCCGGAGAGCCGGTCCACCGGCCGCCAGGCGAACTCGGACAGTCCCGTCACGTCCATCGCCCACTGGACAATGCGGCGGTCGGCTTCCTTCAGCGAACCGAAACCTTTTTGATGCGGAAAACGTCCGTAGCTAACCAGTTCCGCGACCGTAAGCCCTTCGGGAGCCGTCGGATTTTGCGGCAAAATGGCCAGCTGCGCCGCCACTTCCTTCGTCGGCAGCTGATGAATCGATTTGCCGTCCAGCAGCACTTGCCCGCGCAGCGGCTTCATGATGCGCGCCATCGTTTTCAGGATCGTCGACTTGCCCGATCCGTTGGCGCCGACAAGCGCCGTGATCTTCCCCGAAGGAATGCTGATGTTCAGGTTTTCCACAATCACTTGCCGTTCATAGGCAATATCCAGCTTCTCCGTGCGAAATGTACTCACCGCTGCTCGATTCCTCCCGGCCGTCATCGTCCGCGTTACGGCAACGTATGTTCAAACTATCATTGATAATCATTTTCATTTACACAACAATAATAATCATTATCAATGTGTCCGTCAATACATTCCCTGTGTCAAGTCGATGAAATTCCGTCGATCCCATTCAAACGATGAGCAAAACGAAGTGCTGAATAAAGCGCCGGACGAAACGCCGGGATCTCATGCCCGATGAACGGTGTTCTCCCCTCCCCTACCCAGGTCGGACTTCGGTTCCGACCGCGGGACATGGTGGCGATGCCCTTCGCTCCTTTATACTGGGGGCAACTTGAAGGTTGCTGCGGGAGGTACGCCTTCATGAAAAGAGTGTATTTGCTGCTGACCGACACGGGCACGCGGTTGACCCGGCTGATTCGGCTCTATACCGGAGACCGGTACAATCACGCGTCCGTCGCTTTCGATCCGGGTTTGAAGGAAATGTACAGCTTCGGCCGCAAAAAACCGCACAATCCGCTGATCGGCGGATTTGTGCGGGAAAATGCGGAAGGTCCTCTGTTTGCCCGCGCGGAATGCGCGCTGTACAGCTGTGACATCGGCAGCGACGCTTATTTCCGCATGCGGAACATCATACGCGAAATGGAGCGCGAACAGCATCGATACAAATACAATTTGCTCGGCCTGTTCTCCCTCATGTTCAACATCGGGCTGGAGCGGGACCGCGCCTACTTCTGCTCGCAGTTTGTCGCGTCGCTGTTTGCCCAATGCGGCTGCCCGCTTTCGATCAAGCCTCCCGGGCTGACGACACCGGGCGGACTCGCTTTCTCTCCGCGCCTTCGGCTCGTTTACCAAGGGCCGCTGTGTCATTATTTGGAGCAGGCCGTCGATATGCCCGCGGAAGCGCTCCGCGTGTCCTGAAAACCTGTTCGCTGTCCCAACTTCAACCATAAGTCGACGTGGACTCGTTGTCCTTTTTCGGTCCGCTTTTTTGCTGTCGATCACTCAGATTGCGAGGACGTGCCGGAAAACGTTTCCCAATGGACGACCCGCTCCCGGGGATACATCTTTTTGGCGGGCGGATCCGCGGCGGGGAAACCGAACCCGAGAATGGCCACCACGCGGTGCGCATCGGGAATGCCGAGCAGCCGCCGCACCGTGTTTTCGCGCCGGAACGACTCCTCCGCATCCTCCGAGTGGTACACCGCTCCCCAGGCGGCCCCGAGCCCGAGCGACACCGCCGCCAACCAGGCGTACCCCCCCGCGATGGACGCGTCCTGCAGCCAATATTTGCTCGTCTCCGGACTGCCGGTGATGACCACCGCCGCAGCCGCTTCTTCGAGCCACTTCATGTACGGTGTCGTCGGCGTCAGCGCGCGAAGCATCTCTTTGGAGGTTACGACGACAAACTCCCGCGACGGCAAATTGTTGCCGCTTGGCGCCAAATACAGCGACTGAATCAAGGAGTCCAGCATTTCCGGCGGTATCGGATCGGGGCGAAACCGGGTAATTTCCCGGCGTTTTTCAATCGCGGACAGCACGTCCATATGAATAACCTCCTCTATATGGTGTGAAGCACAGATCGACTTGTTGACGGTCCGTTTGTAACCGGCTGGTATTCCTGCCGAGGATTCGCGGAGAGCAAATGCCTGCGGTTCGTTATATTGCGACGAGAATAAGGCTGCGACATCCTGGCGTTAAGCCGCGCGCGCCTGAAGGCGCCTTGCTTTCACCGCTCCGTTCCATACGATATAATGGAGGGAAAACTTTGGCTGAAGGACGATCGGCATGGAACTGCGAACGAAGCTGCGGCAAATTCCCCTGTTTCGCGACTTGACCCCGCCCGAGCTGGCGCGCGTCGACGAAATCGCCGTCCAGCGCGTCTTCCGGAAAAAAGCGATCATTTTCCTGGAAGGCGGCGAAAAAGAGGCGGTCTATTTCATCCTGGACGGATGGATCAAAACGTACAAAACCAATTGGGAAGGACAGGAACAAATCGTGTCGCTGCTGCAAACCGGCGACATGTTTCCGCATACGGGTTTTTTTGACGCGAACCCGTATCCCGCCACCGCACGAGCGCTGACGGACACCCATGTGCTGGCGGTGCCGATCGACGCCTTCAAACAGCTGATTTTGGACATGCCGTCCGTTGCCATCCGGCTGATCGATGTCATGGGTGACAAAATCCGCGAGCTCCAGGAAAAGCTGCAGCAGATGACCGGACACGACGTCAACGAAAGACTCGTCTTTTTGTTGACGCGGCTCGCGGACAAATACGGACACGCGGACCGTTCCGCGGTGCGCATCGAACTGCCCGTGACCAACCAGGAACTGGCCAACCTGATCGGCACGTCGAGAGAGACGGTGAACCGCCTGTTGAACCAGCTGAAAAAACGGCGCATCCTGGACACCCGCCGCTCGGAAATTGTGATACTCGACATCGACGCGCTGAAACGGTGGGGCGAGGTGCGATAACCCCCCGTCATTCCGCGGCGATCCCCGATCCCCGCCAAACTCCCGTCCTCGGAACGTCTCCCTTTCCCAAATTTTGCTTCTCTCTTTTTTTCAGTATATCCCCTTGTCTAATCGAATTCCTGTGATGCCCGTCACAGTATGGTTACTCGAAACTATTCGAGACCATACTGTGACGCCCGTCACATTGTTGTCGCGAAAAGTTTCGCGTAACAACAATGTGACGGGCGTCACATTGTTGTCGCGAAAAATTTCGTGTTACAACACAATGATACCCGCAACACACGACGACGGACGCCATCGTGCCGGTTGCGCGTCCTTGCCCGTTCCTCCCGGGCGGAATAATTCGGTATGTCCCGGGGAAAACCAAATTAAGGACATTACGGACACCACAATGAAAACCGGAACGCGGCAGACGTGCGAGTCTGACATGACGCGGTCGGTCAAACGGAGGAGACAACGATGTCCAGAAACGATCGTCATCATGTCCCGCCGGACTTGATTCAACTGGTGCAGCGGCAGCTCGGATTTCCGCCGGATTTGGTTATCCGGACGCTGCAGTTTTGGGAAGGTCCGCCGCTCCAATGCATGTATCTGGACACGATGGCCGACGAGAATGCCGTAGACCATTATATCCAAAACATGCTTTCCGAGGGCAAGCTGATGGAAGGCGCTCCCGCGGAAGCCGAGGAACACGGATACATACGGGAACTTCCGTTTTCCTCCTTTCACGGCGATTGGGTGCGCCATCTCGTCGACGCTATGCTGGAGGGACAGTGCGTCATCGTCGATACGAATAACGAACGCGTCTGTTTTCTCAACGCCGTCTCTCCTATCGATCGGCAAACCGAAGAACCGAAATCGGAGACGATCGTCCGCGGGCCGCATGAGGGCTTCACCGAAAACATACAGGCGAATATCAGCCTGGTTCGCAAAAGGTTGAAAAATCCCTGCCTCCGCTTTGAAAAAATGCAAATCGGCAAGCAGACCCGGACGACGGTCATGCTTGCCTATCTGGAAAATCTCGCGCCGGACGGGCTCGTGCAGGAAGCGCGGCGAAGGCTGAAGGCCATCCGTACCGAAAGCGTGTTGGAGAGCGCCTACATCGAAGAATACGTTCAGGACCGGACATGGTCTCCTTTTGCCACGCTGACCAATACCGAGCGGCCCGACGTGCTGGCGGCCCAATTGCTGGAAGGGAAAATCGCCATCTTGATCGACGGTTCTCCCGGCGCGCTTCTCGCTCCGGTGACGTTTTGGGAATTTTTCAACTCGCCGGAAGACTACTATCAGCGGGCCGACATCGCGACCTTTATCCGCTGGATTCGCCTGATTTCCTTTTTTACCGCCGTTTTTGTTCCGTCGCTGTATGTCGCCGCCACCACGTTTCATCAGGAACTCATCCCGCCCCGGCTGCTGATCAGTCTGTCCGCCCAGCGGGAGGGGGTTCCCTTTCCGGCATTGTTCGAAGTGCTGTTGATGGAAGTCGTCTTTGAAATCATCCGCGAAGCGGGGCTCCGCATGCCGAGAGCGATCGGCCAGGCGCTGTCGATCGTCGGCGCCATCGTGCTCGGACAGGCGGCGGTCGAAGCGGGGCTCATCTCCGCGGCGATCGTGATCGTCGTCTCCATTACGGGGATCACCAACTTCGTCGTTCCCGTCTACAGCTTCGGCACGACGCAGCGGCTTTTGCGGTTTTCCTTCATCCTGCTGGCGGGCTTTATGGGACTGTTCGGCGTCTTGTGCGGCACCCTGTTTCTTGCGGCGCATCTCGTCACGTTGAAATCGTTCGGCGTCCCTTATCTGACGCCGATCTCCCCGACCCGAAAGCACGGGTGGAAGGACGTGCTCGTCCGGCTGCCGAGACCGCACCTCGATCAAACGGGGCTCGGTTATCTCCGAAAAACCAAGTACAAATGAAGTGAGGGAAAAACGATGGCCCGTCATCGCAAAACATGGAGTCTGGTCGCCGTCACGGTTTGCCTCTCGATCGTGCTCACTTCGTGCTGGGACAAGTTGGAGATGGACGAACTGGCGCTGGTCAGCCTAATCGGCATCGACATCGATCCGGAAAGAGAAATCACGACGGTGTATTATCAAGTCATCAACCCGTTGAGCAGCGCAACGACACAAGGAACCCCCGGTCCCGATGAAGCGCCGGTCTTTACCTATCAGGCCATCGGCAAATCGTTCGGCGAAGCCAGAATGAATATTTACAAATCTCTTTCGCGACAGCTGTTTGTCGCTCACCATCAGGCGATCATCGTTTCGAAAAGGGCGGCCAAGGCGGGACTGCGCGACCTCGTCAATTTCGTCGAAATGCTGCCGAACTCCCGCACTTCCACTCCCCTGCTCGTCGCCGACGCGCCGCTGGTTCAAGTGATGTACAGCTTCACGCCGCTGGAACGGCTTCCCTCCGACGCGGTCGACGCGAGGCTGGATTTGCTGAGGAAAAACACGCTTTTTGTGGGGAAGCAAATTGAGCTCAAACATTTCATCGAGCGTATGGAGAGAAAGACGATGACCGTGCACCCCATGATCAGCCAAACCGGAACCGCCAGCGGGAATATCAGCGATACGTCTTCGAACATTGACGCCAGACAAACGAACATCTTCTTCAATCAAGGAGCGGTATTTCGCGATTATCGCATGGTGGGAAGCCTTACCGCGCAGCAGATGGTCTGGTACTATTTGTTGGAAGGAGAGAAGGGACGGCATACGTTCCGAATGCCGATCGGCGGAAAACCGGTGACGATACTGTTCAAATCGGTGCGCATTAAAAAAAAGGTGGAGCGATCGCCGGAAAAACCGGTAGTCAAAATTTTCCTGGACCTCGAACTCAATTCCGTGTTTTCGGAAGAACATGTGCCGCAGACGCTCGTACAAGCCCGGCGGTTTGAGGACGCCGTGGATCGAGGCATCCGGAATGAACTACATTCCTTTTACGAAATGACGAAAAAGCGAAATTGGGACCTGTTGCGCATCGGCGATTTGCTGCTGAAACACGGGTTGGCAACACCCGAGAACATCGACACGGCGGCAAAGGAAGCGAAGGTGGAATTTTACGTACATGCGAAGCTGGGGCAAACCGGCGGCATGAAACAGATCTATCAATGAGATGGGATGGGACGAGGATGATATCTCGCTGGCAGTTCACCCTGCTGATCAACAATTTTTTGTTGGGCACGACGTTGTTTGTATCGATCCAGGCCCTGATCCAGCAAACCCAACAACATGCTTGGATCATTCCGCTGTGGAACGGATGCCTCGGCCTAATCGTTTCCGTGCTCTGGATCTTGCTGATGCGCGCCCATCCCGGCAAAACCCTTGCGCAAATTTTGCAGGAGGTATGGAGCCGTCCGGTGGGGACGGCGATCGCCTTGCTGTACTTTTTTCATTTTTCCTCCATTGCGGGTTGGGTGCTGCACAATATGAGCGATTTTATGAACGGCACCATCATGCGGGACACGCCGAAAAGCGTCTTTCACATCATGTTTCTGATCGTCGCCTGCTATACGGTGGCGCAAGGAGCGGAAGGGATGGCCAGATTGAATCAGCTGGTCACGCCGTTCTTGTTCCTGCCGTTCTGGTTCGTGCTGCTGCTGGCGGCGACGATCAACTGGAATTGGGAACGATTTCTGCCCGTCTATCCGAACGAGGGATGGTCGTCGCTGTTCGGCAACTTTGCCATGCTGGGTTATCCTTTCATGGAGACAATCGCATTAACCATGCTGTATCCGTACGTCAAACGAAGTCCGGGCCGCGCCATGGTTTGGGGCATCGGCATGGCGGCCGTTTCCATAAGCGCCATCCTTTTTATGATCATCGGTTTAACGGGAGTGGAAAGGGCGTCGCGGCTCACGTTCCCCGTTTACACGGTCGTGCAGGAAGTCGACATCGGCGAAACGATCGTCAATGTGCAGTCGATTATCTCGGTTGTCCTGCTGATTCTCATTTTCATCAAGCTGCAGGTTCTCATTTACGGCGCCCACAACATCCTGCAGCAAATGTTTCGTCCAAAAACCCAATGGCCGCACCTGCTGGCCTTGACCATTCTGGTTTCCGCCCTGGCCGTTTCGATATATGAGAATGGGGTCCAAAACGGGGAGTTCATTAAACAATACCTGAACCTATACTTCAGTTTTTACGGCTTTTTCCTGCCCAGCCTGCTGCTGCTGTCCACTTGGCTGAAAAACGCGTATCGGCGCAGGAATCACGGGAATCAAAGGAGGGGACGATAAATGCTGGCCTTTCACGCCTGGTTCGTCCCCCTGATCGGTTATGTGGTGTTCCGGCTGCTGCGACGGCGGCTATACCGGGACGTGATTCTCTTTTTATGCGTATCCGTGCCTGGATACGGATTATGGCTCGGAATTGTCAACCACCGGCCGATCATCATCACGGAAGTGATCGCCCGCATCATGGATGCGATCATGAAGGTGTTCGGCAGCTGATTTAAATATGTTCGGCCACAAAACGCCACGGCAGTTCGGTTCCCGCCGAAATGCCGATCCGTGGCGTCGCTTTGTATCGCGGCGCGGATTCGGCAGGCAATAGGACGAGCGCTTCGCTGCCGGTTTCCCCGTCCGGACCGCCCGCGCCCAGCAAATCGTATCGATTGAACGCAAGATCCAACTCCAGCGCTTTGGTCAGCCGGGCCGGCCCGTTCAACAGCAGCTTGTCGGAAACGCCCGGCCGGCGGGCGCGGATATGCTCGATGCCGCTGACGGGGATCGCGCCGCGAATGAGCACGGCCGCCGGAACGCCCTCGGGCTCGCAGACGATGTTCATGCAGTAATGCATGCCGTAAGTGAAATAGACGTACAGCGTGCCGGGGCGGCCGAACATCGGATCGTTGCGCGGCGTGCGGCGGCGACAGGCATGGCTGGCCGGGTCGTCGGCTCCTCGGTATGCTTCGGTTTCCCGAATGCGCACCGCGGCTTTCGTCCCGTCCGGAAACGTGCGGACGAGCGTGCAGCCGAGCAGCCCGACCGCCACTTCCCGCGCGTCTCTGGCAAACCAGTCGCGATCGATCGGTTGCATGGCGAAGACTCCTTTTTTGCGGATCAACGGCTCAACGGCTCGTTTTCGCGGTTCACGGCTCCTTTTTTGCAACTCATTGTAAGGGATGCGCCAAGATCGCGTCAATTTCACAATTTGACATTTCGGATTTGCTTGTGAGGCCGGTGGATTCCTGATTCCCGCTTTGATTGATGTCGATTGCCGGAATGGATTGGCCTGAAGCACGGATTTTGATATAATCTTGGTGCCGTAACAAGACCGAATTTTTTTGAAAGATGTGACGAAGTGAGCATAGAACGCAAACCGGGCAAACTGGCCCAAACGATCGTGTTGACTCCGCTGCGCGCATACCTCAAGCTGCGCTTCAACATCCGGATCGAACGGAACGACACCTTGCAGATGAAGCCGCCGTACCTGATTTTGTCCAATCATGTCAACAATTGGGATCCGTTGTTCATCAATTGCTACGTGAACGAGCCGGTCTGTTTCGTGGCGGCGGCTCCGCTTTTTCGCCATCCTCTGTTAAAAAGAGTCCTCGATTACACGGGCGCCATTTCCAAGACCAAGTCGAGAAGCGACACAAGCACGATCCGCAGCATTTTGAAAGCGAAAAAACACCGCCGCATCATCGGCATTTTTCCGGAAGGCAACCGCACTTGGAACGGCAGTACGGAACCGCTGACGCCGTCGACGGCCAAACTGGTCAAGCTGCTCGACATCCCGGTCGTCATCGCCACGATTCGCGGCGGCTATCTCACCCGTCCGCGATGGGCGGACTCCGATCGCAGGGGCGTCATCCGGCTCTCATTGGTCAAAAAATGGGACCAGGGAGAATTGGCCGGCGATTCGGTGGAAGAAATTCACCGCAAATTGACCGAAGCGCTCGCGTACGATGAGATCGCATGGCAGGACGAGCATCCGACGCCTTTTGCCGGACGACGGCTCGCCCATTATCTGGAGCGTCTCCTGTTTATATGTCCCGCGTGTGAGAGACCGGGCGCCATGCGTTCGGACGATGACCGCTTTTCTTGCGATGAATGCGATTACACGGTACGTTATTCGGCGTACGGACATTTTGAGGAAGTCGGCGGGCCATTGCGGTTTCGAACGGTACGGCAGTGGGACGAATGGCAGCTTCGGCAGGCGGCGCGCTCCTTTGCCGATCCTGGTCAAGCGGAAATCTGGAAGAAAACGATGCGGGATCCGGTCCGCGTATTCGTGTCCGAGGAAGCCAAGCCGTTTCGGCTGCTGCGGCAAGGACATGTCGTGTGGGGAGAAGACCGGTTGATCATCGAAGGGGACGCCGGACAGCCGATGCATTTCATGTTCCGCAAACTGGACGGATTGAATATTCATTTTCATCACAAGCTGGACTTTTTTTACGAGGACAAGCTGTACCGACTGGAATTTTACGAACCGCGCACGTCGGCCTACAAGTGGCTGAAAATGGTGCAGATCGCGATGTCCGGATCGGAGACGGCGCCGGACCGATAGCGAAACCGCGATAGCCCGCTCTCCAACCGTGCCAGCCCATTCGGAATCAACACAGGCTCAATCGGAATTCGTAACGGCCCCTCCATCGGAAACAATGCGACCGAATCAAAATTCGGGCGAGCCCTTTCGGAAGCGATACCAGACCGATCTGATCCGTAACAACCCATTCGGAATCGCACCGAACCGATCGGAATCCGCGTCGATCCAATCGGAAGCGACTCCAAACCGATCCGATCCGCAACAGCCCATTCGGAATCGCACCGAACCGATCGGAATCCGCGTCGATCCAATCGGAATCCATGACGCCCCCAACTCAGTCCGCACCAAATCCAACTGCAATTTCGCCGGAGGAGATAACATGAACCAATCCTGGCAGTACGTGTTTGACATGATGATGCTGTCGCTGTTGATCGTGGTCGCCGCCGTGCTGAAGGCGCGCATTCCGGTGTTGAGGAAGCTGATCGTTCCGACGGCGATGATTGCGGGTTTCCTCGGCCTGATCGCCGGTCCTGAGATGCTCGGCTGGATCCGGTTCGATCCGGACACGCTGGGCAACATCGTCTATCATTTGATGGCCGTCGGCTTCATCGCGCTTTCCCTGAAAGAGCGGGAAGTCAACAACAGTCCGGGCGTCGTCAATTCCGGCATCATTATCGTGTCCACCTATTTGATCCAGGGCATCGTCGGTTTCGGGCTGTTCCTCCTGCTGACCGGGTGGTTCTACAAGGACATGTTTCCCGGCATCGGACTGCTTTTGCCTCTCGGTTTCGGTCAAGGTCCGGGGCAAGCCTACTCGATCGGCTCGCAGTGGGAGGCGTTGGGCCTGCGCGGCGGCGGCAATCTCGGATTGACCATTGCGGGCATCGGATTTTTGTGGGCGACGGTGATCGGCATTATTTTCATGAATATTTTGGCACGCAGGCGATCTTATCGACAGACCTCCGCGGCCGACGCGGCGCGCCGTAACGAACCGATCGTCGAAAAATCGGAGCCGGACGAAATTCCGCTGGCCGACGCCATTGACAAATTGACGTACCAGATCGCGCTGATCGGTTTCATATATTTGCTGACTTACTTGACATTGTACGCCGTGGAAAAACTGCTCAGCCCGCTCGGTTCGTTTGGGCAGACGTTTGCGCAGCTTTTGGTCGGCTTCCATTTCCTGATCGGCAGCATATACGCGATCGCGTTTCGTCTCATATTGAATCGGCTGCAGCGCGCCGGGTTTCAATTGGAACATGCGCCGAACAATTTTTTGCTGCAGCGCATTGCCGGATTCGCGTTCGATTATATGATCACCGCCTCGATCGCCGCCATTTCGATTTACGCGCTGGCGGAGTACGCGGTTCCCGTCATGTGGTTGACGACGATCGGCGGGTTCGTGACGATCTGGTTTTTGCTGTGGGTCGTTCCGCGGTCGTTTCCCGAGGACAAGCTGCCCAATGTGCTGGGGTTTTACGGCATGCTGACCGGCACGATTTCCACCGGATTGGCGCTGGTGAAGGCGGTCGATCCGATGTTTCGGTCGAACACGACGGAAAATCTGGTCGTCGGCAGCGCGAGCGCCATCGCCTTCGGTTTCCCTCTCCTGCTTGTGCTCAACATCCCGGTCATCGGATGGGTGAACGACCAGCCGGCCATGTACGGGTACACGATGATGGCGCTGGCCGGCTATTTTGCCGTGCTGCTCGGCCTGCTGCTGTACCGGACGCGGCGGCGCTTAGGGAAGCGCAAATCTTGACCGCGTCCGCAACGCGCGCGCCTGGGCACGTCCTTTCATTGTCAGGCGCGCAGCGTCCGCATTGTCACGGCCTTTCATTGTACAGCGCGTAACATTCGCATTGTCGCGGCCTTTTTTCATTGTGCGGCACGCAGCTTCCGCCTTGCCTACGTCCTTACATTGTCCGGCACGGAGCGTCCGCTTTGTCGCGTCCTTTCATTGTACGGTACACAACACCTGCCTTGCCTACGTCCATACATGATCCGGCACGCAGCGTCCTCCTTGCCTACGTCCATACATGGTCCGCACGCACCGCTTACCTTCTGACGAGCACATGATTCCAGTAACATCGGAAAAGGCAGAGCCATTGCACATAAAGCATTTCCGCGGGAGTGACGTCGTTTTGAACGCCCGCCTCCCGAAAAGCTCTCGACAGCTGCTTCTTCGTCGTAAACAATCGGGGAAAACCGTGTTTCCAGGCCGTCTCCACAAAATGCGCATAAGCTTTTCGCTGGCCGAAGGGCAGATCGGGCTGTCGTTTTTCTTTCATATGGAACAGGACGACATCCACACCCGGTTTCGGATGGAAATCTTCCCGTTGAAAATAATACGTGATCTCCATGTCAAAAAACGGCTTCAGCAGCAACGAGCGCAGCGTTTCGGACGGTTTTCCGAGGAAACGTTTGGCCGCTCCCTTTTCCATCGTCAGCCACGCTTCCGTAGGCGGGTTGCCGCACTCGGTCAGTTTTCGCAAAATGTCCGTGGTGATGAAAAAGGGGATATTGGAAAACACTTTATATTTTCCGGATTTGGGGAGCGGCCACTCCAAAAAATCCTGGTGATACAGTCTGATGTTTTTCGTTTCTTTGAATTTGTCCGTCAGCTTTTGATACAGACGTTCATCGATCTCAATGGCCGACACACGGCGGCAGTATTGAACGAGCACGCTTGTGGTGTGCCCTTTCCCCGGACCGATTTCGATCACATGGTCGTTTTTGTTCAGGGTAGTCGTGCGTACGATTCGGTTGATCGTTTTGGAACTGGTGAGAAAATTTTGGGATACCCGGACAGGAGGGCGGTTTCCGGTTTTGTGGTTTTTGGGCATAAAAAATACACCTCTTTCGATACTTTCGTAGCCGAAAAAAGGTGCACGCGAACAAAGACGCCGCATAGGGCGCTCGCTTGTCCGGTGCACGCTTAATTTCGAGTACGAAAGATACCAGACATCGGTGTATTCCATGCCTCCAATGAAGAAATTACGCTTCAGTTTACCATGAACGCAAAGGTTTTGTCAAATGATTGTGACATTTCGCCGGGGAATGGTTCCGCCCGTTTGTAACGGACACCGGTGTCCGTTAGAGCGGTTTTTTGGCCATTTTCCAATTCTAACGGTCGTCCGTGTCCATTAGAACCCAAAAACACGGATTTTGCAAGAAAAATCTACGCTAAACGGTCACCCATGACCGTTACAATAACGATATCCCCCAAAACGGCTTCTAACGGACATGGATGTCCGTTACGGGTAAAACCGGGGGGCCGAGTCCGTGTAAGTGCGTAAAAGTACGCGAGCAAATTGGTAAACGGAGCCGTTCGCGGAACCGTTCGCGGAACCGCTTGCGGAGCCGTTCGCGGAACCGATGACTGCGACGTCCGGTTACACGCTGCTCGGCCAAAGGACATAGGCGCCGCCGTCTTTTTCGGCGCCGAGTTTGGCCAGGTGTTCGCCGAGCTCCGTGCGGGCGACGGGACGGCCGTTCCAGCTTTCGATCACCACTTTGCGCAGGCCGCGTTCGCGAATCAAATAGCGTGCCGTGAAACGCACGTACTCCGCCGCAAGCGACGGGTCCAACGGGCTTGCAGGGTTTGACTCGTCCGATGCGCTCGACAGATTGGACACATTCGAAGCGTTCGACGGTTTGAACACGTTCGAAGAGTTCGACGGTTTGGACGCGTCCAACGAATTCGAAGTACTTGACGAGTTTGACGCGTCCAACGAGCCAAACGGATCCGCCGGTTCGACGGCGAAGACGTTCCGGCTGTTGTTCGCCGCCCACAGACGGAATCGGCCGTCTTTCAGCAGCAAATAGTTGCCGGGTTTGCGCGCGAACGGGATGGCGGCGCTGTTTTCGCCCGCGGCGTTCGCGGGCCAGTCGACGGTCAGTCCGAAAGGATTGGCCGGGTCCGCGGAGTTCAGCAGGGCAACGTCATCTTGACGGCCGTAACCGCCGCTTGCTGGGGGTGCCGGCTCGCGCAGCCGTTCGGCGGTATCCTTGTCGGCAAACTGCAGCGCGCGGATGCCGCGCACCAGCAGCCCGCGCGTCACATAGCCGAGCTCTTCCATGCGGGACAGCGCCGCCAAATGCGTATCCCAATCATACGGGGAAAACGCCTGCACGACCGATTTCGTGAGCACACCGCTCAACCTCAGCAGGTGCCGCGTCCAGGCGAGCACGGCGCGCTCCGGCGAAACCGCTCCGGCGCCGCCGGACTTCAGATCGGCCACCGCGTACCAGCGGCCGAGTCCCGAACGGAATTTGCCCTGCGAGGAAGCGGCCGCGGAGGCTGCCCGTTTGTGGCCGTAAAGGCGCACCGGCGCGAACTGGTCGTTGGTGACGAGCCCCTGCCAGACGAGATCCAGCAATTTGTCCAGCAAATCCGACGGCTTCTCGCCGGTTTCGTTGGCGAGCGCGGTGAGAAAGCTGGCGCCTCTTGCGCGCAGCCGTTCGTACAGTTCGGGATGCATCGGCACGGGCTCGTCACCGGGAATGAACGGCGTCGCCAGTTCGGGCGCATCCGCCCGGAAAAAGGCGATTTTGCCCGCTTCGCTTCCTTCTTCCCGTCGTCCGATCCAGTACAGGTCGCCCGACGCGCACAGCAAATCGAGATCTTCGCGGCGGTATCC
>Ga0207866_1001603_pt1 | contig 20692 bp, 36 predicted proteins | sample HigsolmetaAR203D_FD_184835 | JGI IMG/M metagenome (GOLD analysis project Ga0207866, IMG submission 184835) | Ionic liquid and high solid enriched microbial communities from the Joint BioEnergy Institute, USA - AR20-3-D (SPAdes) (version 2) ...
CCCCTCCCCGCCCCACCTGTGGTATGGTGGGGCTGATAAGCTGAGACGGTTTGATGTCGAAGGCGCCGGATTCAATTTGCGGAATGATTTCTTTCGTGACATACGTGCTGTCAAGGCTTTTGAGAAAATCTAGCAACTTTTCCTTGTCAATCGCCATGTTTATCCTCCCCATCCATCACCGCCAGCAGGGCGGCTTTGCAGATTGCTTCGGGCATTGTTTTTCCGCGAGCGCGAATCACCGCAGAATTGCCAATCGGATAGATCGCACACGCAAAGAAGTCGTCATACCTATGAATATCGATGTACGAAAACATCTCAACCACTTCCCATGCGGCGGATATGTCGGTGGAATAAAACGGTACGTAGTACGCCGTCACATTTGGCGGATTACGAAACCATATGACTCGTTCATCAAATGATTCTGGATATGCCTTTCTGTGTTCTTTAATTCCGACAACATATTCCGCCACCAGCGCATCCAGTAAGCGCCCCGGCTCCGTCGCCAAAATCTCATCACGCGGTATCCCCATTTTATCGGCCATGTTTATCCTCCCCATCCATCACCGCCAGAACGGCGGCTTTGCAACGTTGTTCCGGTGTGGCGTGGATAAGCAAACACAATTTTTTGATGTCGGAAATATCTTGAACTTGGTTGTACCCAAAGACCACACTTGCAAGTGCATGGACATACATTGCGGGGTCTTTTTCGATTGCAATTTCTTCTGCTTCAAACGCGGCGGCCATGTCTTCACTCGGGTTGAATGGCATATAAATCAGCCCATCTTCATCCCGCTCATCAGCGATATACCATCCTTCGTCTTCGACCCACCACGCGGCGGGAAAAGGATATTGGCTGAATAAGTCAACACTTTCTACAATGGGAATATTCATGATATGCCGGATAACAAGTTCATCCAATTCCCGTCCTGTCTTCATGGCCAACACTTCATCACGTGTCATGGTTCGGTTCCTCCATTTGCTTTATGATACCGTCAACAAACGCATCGAGTTTTTTGTCGTGTAACCCGGCCAGTTCAAATAGTTTTCGGAATGAGTCGATAGCTTCGCTACGTTGACCGGCGGCAAGTGAGCCGCGCATCCAATCCTTTTCCATCCTCCACTCCAATACCTTACGCACGACTTCTTGGCGAGTTTCGCATACTAGCAGGATAGTGTTATTCAGCGTTATTTCCGCCTTAGCTTCGGGGATTGTTGCGTCATGATCCCCGATCAAAAGGATATAGTCGGGGTCTACGTTGAACTTTTCGCCATTTGTGTGTGTCAATTCGATCATGCTTGATCCTCCTTTTCTTTCAGTTCGTCAATCAGCACATTCGGGTCCAAAACAAACGTCGTCGTCGATTCCAGCCACACCACCAGCGCGTCATATCCGGCCTGCTGTTCCTTCGTCGGCTGAAAGTCACGGATCGCTTGTTCGATTGCCCGCAGACGCTGGACTTCGCCGTTAGCGTCAAATGCGCCGGATTGGATTTCTTTCATTACATGCCAATAGCTATTCGCTCGGTCATGTCCAAATTTTGCATATGGGAGTGCTTGACCGTTCAACCACTCCAACACCGCTTTCTTGCTCAGGTATTCACTCATGACTCACTCGCACCTTTTCAAGCGCTCATAATACCGGAAAGCTTCTTCGATTTGTTTGATGGTGATGCCCTTCGCTTTAAGCGTTCGGATTGCTTGTTTTACTGCGGGATCGTTCATTTTCTTTTCCTGTTCCGAAAGTGGACGGAAATCAAATTTGCTCACTTGTATTCGCTCCTTTCCTGTTTCCTTCGACAATCTGCACGCATCAAAGCGTAAGAGAATTCTTCGACAAACCGATTCCATGCATTGTTCCTGCTCGGTTGTCCGAGAATCAACTCGTCCATGCATGGTTCGCATATTTCTTCGCCTTGTTTACGAAAAAATTTCCGGCAACGGGCGCATAACTTTTGCTCGGACATAGCTCTCACCACTCACATTTCCCGTCCCGGCAGTCGATGCCGTAGACGGTGGATTCGTCCCACTCAACTCCGTTGGGATTTGTGCAACCACATCACCGCACGACGGGCAGACATACTCGTTACCGTTCTTTTCAGCGACTTTAAAACACTTTCCGCATCCCGGTTTCATCTTGACAACACCCCTACTTCTTTGAGTATGTCGCGAGCCGTCGTATAGCATCTGTCCAGTTTCCAATGCGCCCCATCCTCTGACGCAATATCCATGATCGTTAGCAATCCGTCGATCAACTTTTGACGTTCTTGTAGCAGTTTGTTAACGCCGTCTTGAAGTTTAGCTAGTCCTCCATCTCCACCAAAGTAATATTTGATTTGAGCATGTAATTGCTCTAATAGTTCTTCCCGAATCTCCGCGATCTTCTTTTCCCGATCCAAGGTTATCCCTCGCTTTCTTCGTCCATGTCTTCACTTCTTATTAGCCGCTTTTCGCCCTAACTATCGGAGTATATTGTCAGATGGTTGAGAAGAAATTAAAAACCTGCCGATTTATTCGGCAGGCTCGTTAAATCTGTTCTTTAGTTCTCGGACTTCTTCCTCAGCTTTCAGCATCCTCTCAACCAATCCGTAGAAGTCAAGCGAATGGAGAATCATGAAGTCCTCCCCGTCCCCGAATCCGACGACGTAGACCGGAATCTTGCCGCCCTCATTTAGCGCTTCGACTTTAAGCTTGTCGAAGACACTGCGATAGATTGTCCGTTGTTTGGAGGGTTTGGCCTTGTCTTTGGCTTCAAACAGGAACATTGAGGATATGACATCTCCCTTCGCTCTCCAATCGGAGCCGGAGCCGCCGACCCGCCGGGCGTACATCCCGGCAAGGTCGCTCATTCCGTGGGCGATTCGTTTGGTTTGGATTTCGTCAATCCTCCGAAGGTTCGGACGCTTCTGCACCCGGCTCAAAGGCTCCGACCTCCTGCTTGACAATCTCCATCATTTCTTCTGCTGGAGTTTGGCGGGCGGCGAGGGTGACCATGAGGTAAAGCATCGACCACAGACGTTCGTCCGAATGGAGTGCATCTTTCCATTTGGCCGAACCTTGGAACTTCGCAATAACCTCTCCCGTGGCTGGATTGATGAGAGACTTCCAACTGGTGCCTTGAAGCAGTCCCATGTGTTCAGCCAACGACAACGTGTTGCCGTAGATGTCCAGCCCTTCGTCGTAGTAGTAATCGACAGACGCCGTGGCTCCTTCCTTACCGCCAACCTTGTTCTTCGTAATCTTGTATTTGATACGTTGGCCTACGTACATGGACTCCAGCGGATTACCTTCCTTGTAGTTCGGGTTGCGGAAATCCTGACCCATTGAACGGGAGAACTCGATCATCTGTGCGACGCAGTGTTCCAACTGGCGGCCGCCCGGAACTTTAAGAGGTTGCCAAATATCGCCGATATTGTCTCGTACTTGATTCAAGAACAGGATGTGAGCGTCGTATTCGTACACCAACCCACTTCCGAACACGCTACGAAGGAACATATTTATGACTGGAACGACGCCGCCAACACGGGCCGCCTTGTCCCACTTCTTGTCGTTATCCCCTTCGTTGCGGGAAACGAGCGCCCCAACGGAGTCGATGACAATAAGTCCCAAACGTCCTTTGAGTTTAGGGTTGCGGAATAATGCTTCGATGCGCTCGAAGATGTCCTCTGCGTACAACGGCTTACCTTCCGGCTTCTTGATGAGGATGAGGTTAGGGGCATCTACATCGACACCGAGCTTCCTCATGTGGGCCTCAGCCGCAATAGCGGAGTTTTCCGGGTCAGCTATGACGTGGATTTTGTCGGGATACAGTTGCATGTTGGCGGCGATGGCGGCGTAAGCAGTGGTAGATTTACCGGCAGACTTCAACCCGTATGCCATAGACCCTTGCCCTCCTGCCAGTCCTCCACCCAATGCAATGTCAAGCGACGGGATGCCGGTCGAGTACCACGTCTTGACTTCCTCTGCCTTTGCTTCAAAGTAACTCGTTACAGAGTCATCCTTGAATGCTTTCTTGAAGTCAGCGACAATCTCAGCCGCCAAGTCAGCTACAGGGATGGACACGTTAGGGTCAGCCTTTCTCGGTTTCGCCAACAAAATCACTCCTTTGTTGTATTGCTTCCCCAAAGATGGAAAGCCCCTTTTCAGGGGCGGCGGAGGTGTCAGAATCTAATGTCTTCGTCCATGCAGGCGCAGTCCGGGAACGTGCAGTCAGTGAACTCACATCCGTTATCCTCGTCCTCCGGTACAATGAAGGAGGCATACCCCTGAGCCACGAAGATTTCCTCAACACCGTCGTACTTAGTCTTGATTACCAAGGTATCGCCTATGGACTGTTCGACGAACTGACCGTCTTCAAGCTCCACGTCGTAAATCTCATTGACCATTTCCTGAATTTCCTCGTCGGACGGGCTGTGGGACATACCGTCTTCACCGTAGACGTAGAAGTCGTCCGGGTACTTTGGATACCCGCTATCGCTTTGCGCGATTTCTTCAACGAGTTCCTTAGCCACTTGCAGGGCTTTATAGACCGCCTCGTTCTCGGCCCTCAGCATATCGTTCTCGGAAGCCAGTCTGCTCGTTTCGTCAATGAGCTTTGCTAGCTCGAACGCAAGCTCGTGGTCAACTCCGTCTTTCCTGTTAATGGCATTGCGTAGGAACTCTACGATTTTCGGATACTGTGTGTTGGACATTCAGCTTGCCTCCTTGAATGAATTTGCCTTGCGACGTAACTATCGTTCCATGTTAGTAAGTGGTTGCGGTCGTTTCTCCTGTAGGGGCGGCCTCGTCCACAATTCGGAACACGATTTCTTCCCCTTCGACATCGGAGACAAGCCGTTTACCTTTCAGGAGTTCGCTCAAGTCCTTCGGAAGTCTAACTTCCCCACCAGCCTTGATGACCATAGCACCCATAGCCCGGAACAGGGTCTTGTTCTCCATTTGCAGTTGTGTGTTCTCAGCGGACAGAGCCTGTACGGTATGGCGCACCAAGTCCAGTTCTTGACGCTGAGAAGCACGCTGTACCTGACGAGCAAAGTTCATGTGGTTACCTCCGGTTCTTGTAGATGTAGGCAGATACGGCAAGAATGAATACGACCCCGCTCACGAAGTGGATGAACACATTCAGAATGTAAAGGCCGACGGGTATGGTAATCATACACCTGACCGCCCTTGCCGGTTGGTGATCGTCCGAGACAGGGAGAACTTCGTTTCCTCCCACTTACGGATGAGTCCATTGAGTTCCGTCAGCTTGCGCTCCGCTTCGGTCAGCTTGCCGAGCATTTCAGCCGTAAGCCAGTGGGAGCCAGCCACAGCCGCCTTTTGCTCCCGCCCACCATCAGCGTGAGCGAAGATGTAGTCTTTAATGAAGGTCACGCAACGGATGAGAACGTTCACGCGATCTTGCCACAGACCTTGAACCCAATAAGCGTACCCAAGCAATCGGTTCCACTTCTCAAGGTATTCCTCAAGATGGGTGTTGCTCAGGGTGTAGATTCCTCCCTGTTCCATTAGAGCGTCCCACTCGTCGGGTAATGTCTCCCAAATGCTGGGAGGCTTCGTCGGGAACAGGAACCCTGCTTCGACAAGCTGTTGCGGGGCGCGTTCGTTCATGGCCTCGTACCATTCCCGAACCTTGCCGATAAGGTATTGCTCCTGCTCCTGCGTCAAGCAGTTCAATGGGCCAATCATAGCTTTCCTCCTTATTTGTCAGCGTCAACTTTGCGGATGGAGACGGACTCCGTGAACTGCTGATGAACGTACTGACGGAATTTGTGGAGCGTCAGCTTGCCGTCTTCCACGGCTTGTAGAAGGAACTCCAAGTTGATTGCCGACTCTGCCACACCGAGGTCGGTCGCAAGCTCCTGTTTGTCGATGACTTTGGACTTTCGCTCGCCGACCTTGACCTTGACATCGAACAGCGGGTCAAGACCGAACCGGTATTCCTCCTGATTGGAGAGACGCATCAATTGGCCAATGTCGGCTTTCAGCGCTTCGCGCCGTTCCTCTAGTCGATGGATTTCTTCGCCTAGATTAAGATACTCGACCGCCTTGGCTTCCAGCGAAGCCGTGTCTTTAATCTCTGCCATGTACCCTTCCCCCTAGAACAAGTATTGGATTTTGAACACGAAGAAGAAGAATGCCGGTGTGTCAGTGGTTTGCAGGTAGTCTATGAGCAACTGGACATGGTGGTTCGACATCACCCGATAAAGAGGACGACTCATTCTGAATCATCTTCCTTGATGAATTTGAGCCATCCTGCTACCGCTACTGCTGTAGCGTCTGATTGGTCTTCTGTCTCGAACGTCTCTACAGGCACGTTCAAATAGTCTGCTACGCACTCAGCCACATCCTTTTTGTGGGCCAATCCGTAATCTGAAATAATTTTCTTTACTGTAGTAGGAGGAAGTTCTACAACTTCATATCCTACAAGTTCTGCTTCCAATGCTCCCCTTGCTCGGAATGTGGCTTGGGTGGAGTTGTTGAACTTGGTGAATCCTCTTTCCAAGAACACTTTCTTATGGAGAGGTTGATACTTGGCTACGAGTTCTTTTGTTTTTGCCGCGATAAGAGCAAGCTTTATGGAGGTTGGTTCATTTGCCAAAGAAGCGTTTCTCCCTTTGACGTGACCCACCTCGGCTAACTTTGGCTTCTTGCCGCGAACATCTAAAACGCAGTACCCGGTGGCGTTCAAGCTGGGGTCAAAAGCAAGTACGAATGATGCTTTATCCATTTACTTCACCGCCTTCCTTACTGAACGGCACGTACTTAACTCTTGCTTCTTTTTACATCCTGTTTGGCTTTTCCATGACGACGACGGTGGTCGTATCGAATAATGTCCATGAATTTCTTTTGTTCCGTCTCGTGTCTCCTTTCTTTGTTCGTTTCGCCCTAACTATCGTTCTAAATGGTCAGACGGTTGCTAAGAAAAAAAAATAAAGACTGCCGCATTACGCGACAGTCACCGTTACCGGGATGACAATGGTACTTCCGTTGTTCGTTATCGTGATTTCCGCTTCGCCCTCACCGATAGCAAAGACCATGCCGTTCAAGTCTACAGCAACAACCGATTCGTCGGACGTTTCGTAGATCGTTCCTGTTTCGCGAACATCCACGTCGATAATCCAGTTGTCTCCTTTTTCTTCATTACCGTTGGTTGTGAACGTCAGGCCGATTTCTTCTCCGTCAATGTCAACGAAGCTGTACTCGTTTTCGTTTTCGGTTTCGATGAGCGAAAGACCAAGACGTTCTTTGGAGTATACGTTCCACCCTTGAGCCGTCTTGACAACCTTGATCGTTGCGCTGATCGGGAGCTTGTAACCGGAGGCATCGACGTTCGTAATGAAGCCGATGTTGTTGTATCCTCCTTCGTCCGCGTCCCGGAACGTAGCCACGGCCTTGAATCCAGCCGAAACGTCTCTCGTGGAGCCGTCCGTATAGGTGGCAACGATGACGAGTTGTTCCGTATTGCCTACAGCAAGCTCCAGCGAGGAAATAGCTGTACTGATGTTAACGACGGTCGGAACCGGCATCAGTTCGAGGTTCAGAAGTGCGTCGATCTCTCTTTGAACGGCGTCCCGCGCCTGAGCTAGAACTACTTTAGCGTAGCCGAACGCATATTGATCGTGTACCTGAACGACTTCTGCCTTCTTGAGTTCCAGTTCGTTCAGGAGCGCACGATATTGGCCTACGTTCATGGCTCTCCCTCCTTTTGAATTTTCCTATACAGTATAAGAAGCAAATGGGCGGGCCTTACCGACTCCGAGTAGACCGGTTCCCATATTTTACATTTACGTGTAGGACGTTTATCTCCCTAATAATCGTTGCAAAATAGTTAATGGTTGGGTATAATGTACCCAAATTCAACTCCATAAGGGGTGTGAAAGGTGTGAAAGATGTGTTCAGATGGACGGAAGTCGAGGAAGACATCCTTGTTCAAGCCATTAAAGAATCCGGCTCTGTCCGCGAAGGGTTAAACAAAGCCGCAGAAGTGCTGGGAACGTCGTTCTTCATTTGCCGCAACCATTGGTACAAGAAGCTACAGCCACGGCTGGCGGCTAAGGAGCGGCAGGAGGTAGAAACAAGTGACCAGCAGGCAGAAGGTGTATCCGACCTCAAGGACAGCTTAGAAGGCTTCTTGGGCGGGCTTTCAAAGATGGTGGACGACAACAAGAGGCTGGTTGAACGAAACACGTACCTTGAACGTGAGATAAAGAACCTCATACAAGAGAATAGGGAGTTGAAGGAGGCTTACGAGTACGTCCTGAAAGTGATCGAACGCGCTCGTAAGCTGGCATTGGAGGACGAGAACAGGCCGGATAAAGTGACCTACACTGTCCGGGACGGGGTAGTAGAGAAGGTGGGGTAAGGAGAACAATAGTTCTCCTTTTTTTTCGGCCTTCAAAACGGGTGCCCGAACTTTTGACCCCCCTACACCTCAATGTTCAATGATAATGTACTTTACACGTGGAAAACGTTTAATTTTTGTCCCATTCTCGCTATTTTCGTATTCAATTGTTTCTCGCTCCCTCTTTAACTCATAATCCCTACCCAATACTTCTAATGCGGATATTAGTTCCTTCGCTTGTTCAAAAGAATATGTTTCGTGATTCCTGACCATTTTCTCAACCTCCATACCGTCAGCATGAGGGGAGACGTTTTGTCTCCCTTATTCTACTGGCTCCCAAACCTCAATCACTTTGGGCACTTTGTGTACTTCCGTACACGTTACATAGTCTCCATACTCCCAAGGACCTTCATCTTGAAGTTCTGTAGCACCAACGCAGTACTCCGCTTGGTAGTATTTTCCATCAATCCACTTGAAGACAATCTTGTGATGGATTGACCATCTGCTATTGTGGGTGATGGTGTCCTCGATGACTTCTACGCCATCGTACCCATCGTATGGCAGACCGTAATCCTTGAGTTCGTCCACACTGATTCGGATTGTCCTTGCCATTCAAGTTACCTCCTTAGCCTTGCAGAGAGTTGAAGTACACTTCCTTAGCTTCCTTCAATCTTCTTTCAGCTTCTTCCATATAGTCAAAGCGTTTGAAGAACCTTGTCTTACGTCCGTAATTGAACTTAATCTCATATCGGTTACGCATTGGGAACCACCGGATTGAATGTCTGGAATGTCGGGCAAAGTCTACTGAATCCGCAAAAATTGCGACAGTAGAACTCCTGATACTGAGCCGGGAACCTTCCTTGGTTGTAGTACGACATGATCTGCATGTACTTGAACCTGATCGTGTTCGCAACCTGTTGGAGACGTTCCATTGGGATTTCCACTTCCACGATCTTGTTGAATCTTGTAAAGTGGTAGCGATACTTGTAGGGGAACTCTCCGTACAGGATGTAGGACGCAAGGCCATAAATCGGAAGCTGGTTCTTCTGCTTCATCGCATTTTCAGAGTACGGCTTCGATGTCTTGTAGTCCGTTACGATCAGACCGATCTCGTCGCGCTCCACCTTGTCGATCAGTCCCGTGACCGGGGAACCAACGCCGTCGATCTCGAACCGGAAATACTGCTCAAGTCCAATGACCTTCGACCAATCCATCTCCGGTAATTGCTTGATAAATGTCGCTCCCTGCTCGTAGTATTCTTCCCGCGTATCATCGTTCGGGAACTCGATCATCGGGAACAGTTCGTCATAAATCGCCACCATTTTTGGTACGTCGAGTGTTATCTTCTGTTCCATAATCAGGTTGCCGTAGGAGTTGAGGATGTTGTCGATGGTCTCTTCCTCTTTCTCCTTGTTCTCGTACCAGTCCCAGTGAGGGTAGTAAACCGTCCGTGGGTACATCTCCGCGAAGAAGTGGATGAGTGTCCCGTAGTTGGCGTAGTAGTCATTGACTCCCTCCTTGGGCGGGCGCTCCGGGTTGATGTACGCATGGAAGTAAGACAACGGACACTGCGCCAGCCGGTCGAGGGCGGAGTTCGACAGAGAAACTTTAATTACCTCCATTGTTGTCGTCATCCCTCCACTCCTGAACCGAAAGCTCCATATAGGATACTTTGGAACAAGGTACAATGGACACCTTTCCCATGATGTTAGGTACGGAGAAGACCTTACCCTCTTTCAGATAAGTAACAAGCATGGCCCGGAAATGCATCTCTGCTTCCTCTCGCGTCAGGTACTCGTTGGAGTCCTTCTTTACAAGTTTTCGTTCGAGCCAGTCAACGCGACGCACTTCCCCATTGTCCATGAAGAACTTAACTGTCACTTTATACACCATCGTTATCATCCTCCGTGAACTTGTAGTCGGTGAAGTCTTTCAGGTGAATTTCCACTCGGTCGAGGTAACAGTCGGGGTCGTTGCGAAGTTCTTCCTCAATGGCTTCTAGCTTCGCGAGCACTTCCCGGCTGATAGGAGGTTTAAGGTTATCTTCTCCCAACTCGTACCGATTCCACCACCGCCTGAATGTCTCAAGCGTGAATGTTTGGCTGATGTAATCCTCGCAGTGGCGGCACCAAAGAACGAGCGACTTGTCGCATTCCATTTCCTCGGGTACGAAGTTGGACGGCTTGCCGCACTTTGGACACCTGTTCATGAATCCAAGCATCAGTACACCTTCTTAATCAAGTGCAAAGGAACTTGTTTCAGGTATTTACCTGCATATCCCCTCCGCTCTTTTTCGTCCATGTACTTGGTGTAGTCCATCTCCGGTACGATGTAGGCGTAGTTCTCTCCGTTAGAGTAAGTAACGAAGATACAAGTACCGTACTTTTCATGAACAACCAGTTGACCCTTCTCCAAACTGTGGACTTTAACCATAAGGTCAACTTCATTCTTAACCTCGTCGGTCAAGCCCTGCTCATGAACTTTACGGATAAGGTCAAGCATCCGTTTGTATTCCTTATTCATGTGTTCACCCTCCTTCGCCCTAACTATCGTTATATCGGTGGGGATTGTTGCGAAAGGAAAAGAGGGCTTTCGCCCTCTATTCCCTGCTTTCCTCGTGTCCGTTTTTCAACAAGAGAAGCAGACCTATGTTCATACCAACAGCCGCAACGAACAGGAACGACAACACCAGCATGTTTCACCGCCTTTCGTGAATCACATACCCCTTCTCGACACCGTGGCCGCAACAAGCGCTGATTGCACCAGGCACGTACCCTATGCAAGCGTCAAACCCTTCCGGTGTTGGGAGGAGCCCGCATTTTACACACGGTCTTTCTCTGTCCGCAGGCGAATGGTCGTCTTGGTAAACCCACTGGCCATTCATGTAAACAATAAGGTGCCCGCGAGAGTATGAAGAAATGGCCACGTCCCCCTCACCCCTTACCACTGTCATTGGAGTTCCTTCTTTTGGGGATAAGGACATTCTTCATGATAATTGTATGTGAGACGGACACGGCGGATACGATAGCGATAAGGACGACTGAAATCAACAACCACGGGAGTTGTGAAACAATGATAAGACTCACGAGAATGAATAAGATGTTGTTTACTACCACATCCCAAAACAATCTCTTTGCTTGTGATCTCGTAATGGTGATATTGTTGTTTTTCATTTCACTTCTTCCTTTCTCATTTAATAAGTGTAGACTTCGTAACGAAGTTTGTCTAGCAGTTCTTTCGCCCGGCCCTCGTCTTTCGTGTTGAACAGTACAAAACGATGCTTGCGCGGGCGGGGTACGAGATAGGTGTCCATCGGGTCATAGTCCTTGCTCCGGTTGTATCGAACATTCCCTTCTTTGTCAACCCGGTTTGTACGCTCCTTTGTCAGACCCGTGTATAGGAAGCCAAGTCGCCTAAAGATAGGGATAATACGTTTGTTACTATTGTTCGGCACATAGCTCAGAACAATATCCTTGTTCTGTGGAATCCGCGTCAGGCACTTTTTCAGGAAGTGCACAACCTCGCCATTCGGCACCGAGGAATCTACCCACATACTGTTCAGTTCGATGATGTTATATCTCTCATCCTCGCCGCACAGTCCCCGGATGATGGCCGGACTCGGCGGGCTACCGAACGTAGCGACCGCGACAAGCTCATTTTTACGTATGTTGTCAAACAGACCGAAAGCGTAACTGATGTTTGGGCGCTTGTTCAGCTTGTCGATAGCATCCTTCCTGCTGACCTGTGCGACCGTGTAACGACCTTGAACGTTGTGTCGTTTATTTTTCATGTATTCAACCATTCCCTTCTTGCTTTTTGGCATCTCCGGGTTGACGTTTCGTCGAGCCTCCTTATCGGATGGTGAACGGTATGCACTTGACGTCACTGTACGGCAAGATAGGCTGAAACGCCGATTCCGGGACGGTAACACGGTTAGCGGCCTTCTTACTGGACTCCATATGCCGGCTGATCCATTGTCGTGCTTCTTGTTTGGTGGTGCCAGTGAACCGGATACCGAGGTTGTCCTCAATATACCATATCACCTGACGTTGACGGTTGGTAACGGGTTCCATGTCTTCACCTCGTTTCGCGGCGGGGCGGTCGCCACCCGAAACGAATAACGTGTTTCCGCACATACTCACTCATTCCTACACTCCTTTCAGTAGATGGGGGTGATCGTGGATGTTGCCGATGATTTCAAACGATCTATAAAATTTAACGTTGTATCTTTTTTCTTTCAAGTATTTGCTATATCCATCGAGAACGTAAGCCGCGTTACGAAATTTGACCACACCGATGAAATTGACATACCGTCCTGTCTCGCAATTGAGGACATGTCCTTTTACGACGTCACCCTCGTAAGCATCTACGCCTTTCTTGTCATGTTCGCCAATGTATCGCCCCACGGTTTTGGGATCGACGCGCCACCAGTATTCGGTGCTGAAGTATTCTTCGCAGAACTCCACGATGTCGCCAACAATAACGTCTTTGCCGATCAAGTACCCATACACCCATTCGCCGGTGTCTTTCCGCTTTCCGCGATACATGGTTCAGGCTCCTTTCTCATGTAATCCGTGGTCTGTGGGGAGACCCCTGTTACGTGTCACAAGTACTGTTCGGGAAATTTTTGCTATAGATGGTGGAGACTTTTTCACTCCCGCCACCAGTAGTTGGCATTTGACCATATCGCCCATTGTCCTTCTCCTTTCAGTAGAATACAATGAGAAATTCCATAATATCCGACTCCTTTGCATTTTTCACCGTAATTATCGGTACATTTAGTCCAATGGTTGCGATAAAAAAAAGAGCGGATTTCTCCGCCCTTATATAGCGATTTCGCTTTCCTCATCTTCGTCGTCTTCGATAAGGCCCGGAATGTATTCGATACCTTCCTTAGACAATGTAAGGACGACAGACGCTTCTTCTTCGCCGATTTCCTCAAACACGCCAACTTTATACTCGATACCGAACTTGGCCAGTTTCTTCTTGACTTCTTCCTCGAAGACTTCCCGCCAGTCGAGTTCCCCGGCGATGACTTGGTTGATTTGTTCTTGGGAGAACTTTCCTCCCCAATACGGGGAGACTTCTACGTCCGACTTGAACTCAACACCAACATCGTTCGGTATGACACTGCACATGATTTCCGAGATTTCTTTGTACACTTCATACGGAGTGTCAATCGGCGCGTCGAATATCAGTTCGTCATGCACCTGCAATACAAGATAGATACCATGTTCTTCGAGCTTCGACTTGTAACCTTCACGCAACCACTCGTCTCGGTCAAAACACTTTGTACCGTCCGGGCGGGTCGGGTAGAAAAGCTCCACCATAGCTTTTTTCGATTGGTCTGCTGATGACAATGTGTTACCCTAGAGGCTTTTTATCCTCTAGTTCCGGTGGTTTCCCACATCACCGCCCCGACCACCGGGCGGCTACGGCCAGTCAATCCTGACCCGGTTCAGCATACGTTTTCACCACGCAATGTCTATCGTGGTGCCGGACACTCGTGGAGGGGTTATCGCTCTCTTAACGCTCACCCTCTATGCGTTACGGTGGCGAGTGATGCTCTCGCTTACCTCGGCGTTACCATATCCGTAAGGACTTAGGCTTCACCGATTTTGCCCGGTTTAGACAAGGCCGCATCAGCTATTCGTTAGATACTATCTAACAATTTTTAAGACCTTGTATTTTCACATTCGTACTTTGCCTTTTAGCTTTTTCAATCTTCCAATGCCATCCCTTTTTCTTATACATTTCATCCTGCATAGCTTCTTCGATTACTTCCCCGAAGCGGCGCTTCCGGCCAAGGATGGTCTCGACATAACCTTGAGCCATAAGCTCGCGGTGGGTTTCGACTTCCCACTTGAGGTAATATGGAAGACCGGACTTAAAGCTGTCAATCAGTTTTTGTGCTTCTTCTTTAGTGTCCTCAATTTGTTCTGAAAGACCAATGGCGGTGATACCGTATACCACCATGTAGTTCCCACTATTTCTAGGGGCATGGACTATACCTTGGCGGCCATCTCCGTGACCGCCCCTCCCGTATATACGTGTTCGATTGATTTACCGCCCGTGGGCGGTAGGCGACACGTATAGGTTAACTACTTACAATAAGCATAAGTAATTAACGCAAGTCTCTACACCATCGTCCTCTTGATTCAGAGGGTTTTGGCTCGGTATTACCATACCTAGTGGTTTACTAGGCTACAGGCTTCACCGATATGAGGGAGGTTTTAGTTCGGCATGTATGTCTACCGAACACAACGCTCTTGGTCTTCTTCCGTAGAAGTTCGAAGAACGAGGCAAGGCGTTCAATAGTATTCTCGTCGCACACATCAGGGTTTAGGTCGGACGTTTCCTTCGTACCGAGATACGTAACGGCATACTTGATTTCGCTCGTTCCCTTCCAGCGCTCAATTGCCGCCGACATGTTGGCCGCTGTTTCTTCTGCCGTCTCGCCCTTGTAGTTTCGGATTTGCTCGAACATGTCGTAGTCGAATCCGTGAATTTGACACGTAACCCGGCTGTGCATATCGAGTCCTTTTTGGAATACTTCGATCAGGGCGGGTTCTTTGGTAAAGATTGCCAACCACCTAAGCTCTTGTTGCTTAACCTATCTACTTTCGTAGTAGCCTGACTATACCTTCACGGGGCAACTTCGTAGCCACTAAGCCCCGGCCCGCCGTATATACTGGTTCGATTGATTTACCGCCGCCGGGCGGCAGGCGACCAGTATAGACCGCCTAATGGCAGTCAAGTCGATACACTCCCTGCTACTGGGAGCACGGGATTGCCGACCGTCCTTTACGGTTTCGGGTTCCCCGTTTTGAGCGGGTTTTACTTCAGCCAACAAGCGGTAAACTGAAGTCCGCACTTACGAGAAGTCTGCCCGGCTCTGCGGTGCGGAACGCATACCGTATGAGATCGAAGCGCGAAGGCACTTGCTGAAGGTTTGGGTTGCTACAGCTTACACGTCCTGTACGAACCAATTGGTTGTAGTTCGGGTGGATTACCCCATCGACCGCATCGTTTGGCAACTTCTCGCAGAACGCATCTATCAATTTAGACAAACCGCGATACTCCAACAGAAGTCCGATGACAGGGTGCTTCTTCTTGTTGCGCGTAAGCACCTTCTTGGAAGTCGGGGTCTTGAGAACCGTCTTCTTAAGCTCCTTGTCGTATTCCTCGACAGGCTCTAATATTTTGTGTTCCTCGTACAACTTATAGGACACTTGGGACGGGGAACCAAGATTAAGCGGCTCGACGACTTCGTGTTCTTCTTTGTACTTAATGCCATTCTTCTGCCGGGTCTTGGTTCGTTTGAGTGTGATTGTGCCGCCTAAATAGTCGTATATACCCTTCTCGATTTTCTCGCCAGTTTCAGGGTCAATCTTGCCGTGAACGATTTCGTGCAGTTTCTCTTCAAGAACTTTACCGATTACATCTTTCAGGAACTTAGCGTCGATGGCAACGCCGCGCCGTTCAGCAAGCGTAAAGATTGGGATGAGCGGCATTTCCACTTCGCGGAACAGCTTCCATACCCTGTCAAGCTGATAGGCAGGGTTTTCAAATATCTGCTTCTGATACATGAATACCCAGTGAGCCATGAACACGTCATGAGCGCCGTAGTACAAAGCTATCCGGTGCGGAATTTCGTCGTATGGAATCTTATCGAACAACGCTCCGAACTTGAATGTCGGGCGGCGCAACTCGTCGGGACTCATCTTACCAGTCTCGATAAGCCAAGGCAGAGCGTAGTTCAAGTACCAGTCCTTAAGACCTTTAGGCTTGTTCTCGTTCAACAATCCCCCGGCAATCGTGGTGTCCCAATAAATGTTCCAAGTAATGTCAATGTTCGCCCAGTTGTAAAGAACGTGAATATCGAACTTGGCGTTTGCAAGCACAAGCATCTTGTCAGCTTCCAACAACGGGCGGAGGGCATTGGCGACAGTGTCAAAGTCCAATGTAGGAATATCCTTTGACATTGGATGTTTGAACGGTCTCATTGGGATGTAGAAGTATTGCTCCGACATGAAACCAATCTGAATGGAGATAAGACCGTCACGCCAGTTGTTCAGACCGTAGGTCTCTGTATCAAGGAATACATAGGCTTCGCCTTGATACATGGTTTTGTAAGCCTTGTAGTAGTTGACCAATCGTTCCAACAATTCCGGCGTGTTAATAAGGATGTAGTTGTCCGGCACGACAATTGACTTCTCAATGTCCAATATCTGCTGTTCCTTCTTGGTCAGCTTCTTGGCTTTCTTTACTTCTGTGTTGGCCTTGGTTCGTACCCGTTTACGTTTTTGCTTCTCGTCACGGGCTTCCAACGCCTCCATAATATCAGACACATCAGACACTCCGGTTCCCTCCCCTTTGACATAAATCAGCCGCCTAATGGCAAGAATAAAGGGGCGATTAGATCGCCCCTATGGTGCCGCCTAATCAGAACGGCAGTTTACGTTGAGTCGCCCCCGTCTGCGGAGCCGCCCCTGCGTCAGCCGCCCCTGCCTGCGGAGCATCTGCTCCCGTAGCCGCCGCACCTGCCTGCGACTGTGCTTGCACGTTTGCGATCATTGCATTCATGAAGCCTTGGATTTCTTCCGGCGTGTGCGGAGTGATCTGCGGCGTGATGTCCGGCAGGTCGAGGTCTTCGATGTTCGGCAGTTCGTAGTCGCCCTTCTTATACTCGCGGGCGGAATACGACGTGTCGCTTGCGCTCTTGCCCGTTCGATAGATGACCACGTATTGCTTCGTGGGGTCAATCTCATCGAGGTTGAAGTCATTATTCAGTTTTTGGATGTGTGTCTTCGCCAGCGAGACGAACTTGACTTTGTTGTCGGTCGGGTCATACACCCGGAACTTGATGCGGAGCGCCGGATACTTACCCGGATTAGCCGCACACAGCGGACATACATCCTTGCCGGGGCAACGAATGTATTTCGGGTTCAGGCTCGGTTCGTAGTGTTCGCGGATGCCGACGAGATCGTTGTACCAGTCGATGAACAGCAGAACCTTCGGTTTTCCTTCCTCGAAGGTAACGAACTCCGTGCCGCCGCTCAGAATTTCATTCAGTCCACGTACTACAGTCATTTTTGCTTCCTCCTATGATGTTTGATGTTCTTGAGGGGCCGTACCGCCCGCTCGCCGTAACTATCGTTGCATCATATTGGATGGTTGCGATGAAGTTACGGAATGTATATAATGAAGTCAAACGGGGAACAGTATGAATGTAACCCCTAATAATCTCCCCAACCCGACAAAAGGTTGCGAGGAAATTTATGACAACGTATTGTCAAACTGGCAGACTAGTGGTATAATACCATCAGGTTGGGTTACATTCTGTATCTACAACGGTTACATTAAGTTACCGGGACTTACGCCCGGTAACCGCAGAACTCTCGCAGTTTCTTGAGCGCCCTTGTACCGTGGGACTTGTGGAGTCCCAAAGCGTTGTACGCCTCGGAGACATTCATTCCCAGCGTGTCTTCGTTGAACAGCATCAGTTCGACGATGCGACGTTCGTTCGGGGTGAACCGGTGTGCGTTGCGTCGGTAGTCGATACGTAGAGTGGTAATGTCGAACCCGTAGTCTTTCACGGCCGCGCTGAACGCATTCGCTCCGCCCGCACCGGAGTCTTCCTCTACACCGTCGCAAAAGTTCACGGATGTAGAATTTTGCACGATCTTCCGATTCATGCGGCGGAAGTAGTCCACTACTACGCGCTTCACGATGACCTGTGCGAAGCTGAACAACTTGTCTTCCGGCAGTTGCTCTTTGCTGTACTTAGGAAGGGCGGAAAGGATTTCAACGATGCAGTCCTGCTTCACGTCTTCCTTGTCCTGATCCTTGACCTTGAACAGTTCAAAGTCAAAGATAGGTTTCAGGATGTCGAGATTCAGGGATACCGTGTTTTGCATAATGTATCTACCTCCAATGAATTGATGTGTAATGACCAAAGGGAGTTTTATACCAGCCCATTCAGCAGGCTGACGTTGATGGCGGGGCAACGGTCAAGCATACCGCACCGCAACAGGTCGTTAGCGTCCTTGCACAACGGGTTTGCATATTGGACTACATTGACTACGAATCCGGCTTTATTTAGACGTTTCACCGCCTCAGCCGTGCCCTGACGACCTGCATCGTCGTTGTCAAGCATCAGGTCTATCGTGTCTATCCCTGCGGCCTGTAGAGCCTGAACCTGATTCTTGAATAGGATGCGACCGTTAATGGCCACCGCCGCTATACCTACCTCATAGTTGCTCATGGCGTCTATGGGTGACTCGCACAAACGGACTCGGCGTATTCGGTCTTTGGTCGTCTTGAGCTTGTCTATAAAATGAAGTCCGAACACAATGTCCTTCTTGATCGGCGACCCATCATTGATGAACTTGGCTCCGTGGTAGTTGTTTCCTACCTTCCGCTTTTGAATAAACCGGAGGTCGCCTTTCCGGGTTCGTTGCGGGAAGGTTATACAGTTGTTATCCACGTCCACGCCTATTTGGTAGGTCTGCAACGTGCGCCACGACAGTTTGCGTTCGTTGAGCATGTAGCCCATAGCCACGTCGTAGACCCACGGGTTCTTCTCGCGGGAATTGAGATATCCTTCGAGAACACTTTCATCGACTGTGGGAAGTCTTAGAGGCTCCCTGCCGCTGTCGATGATCGACTCCACGTCGATAGCCAGTCTCTTTTCCTCAACGAGATAAGTAGACAGAAGCATCTTCAATCCTTCGCCATCGTCAAGGCCGAGGGCCAGTTCTATGACCCTATCCACTGTCCCGAGGTAGCCACAGTAGAAACAGTTGCAGTGGTACGGCGGCTCCTTCGAGATGCCGAACGACGGGCGGGTTTCGGCGTGGTTAGGACAGCACGACATCAGCCAGTCCCCGGTATCGTTCGTCTTGCTAAACGCATTCGGGTTTGTTAAGTAGTTCGGGGAATGCTGGTACTCGAACCTAAGCTCGTCTGTCAAGTCCTCCACGTCGATGAAGATGGTTTCGAGAATTTCCCTTGACTTTTCGTCCTCCATTCGCTGGAGGACGTTACGGACAATCATAGGCACCACCCCTTTCAATTGACCAACGACAGACCGTGCTTTTTGGTACAACCGTACCGTCCATACGTGTCACGTTAACCTCGTACTTGTTTTTCATTAGATACCACCTAAAAGTATTGCTCACCGACATCTTCGTTCAAGACATGGACAAGGCCGGTATCGAAGTTATAGCGAACGAGGAACGACTGACCGCTCTTGTTGTTGCGGTTCTTGATAACCGTGATACGGAACGTGTTCTCGTTCACTTTCACGACAGATATGCCCTTAGAGGCGTCCTGCAAGATCGCATACGCTTCGCCGATGTCCTCGCCTTCCACGCTGGCCGACGAGTCTTTCTTCACCCTCCGGGCCGACTCCCTATTCGCCTGAGCAACTACGTAGCCGGGTATTCCCGTATCAAGAATCATGGCGCGGACTTCGCGTGAGACAACGAACAACTGCTGTCTCAAGTCTCCGAAGAATCCGGTCGGAAGAACAACTTTCGACAACTGGTCGAGGGCAAAACGGGTGTGTCCTTCCGTCTCAAGAATGCGCCTAATCTCGTGGGTCGTAGGCAGTCGTCCGCCGAACGTATCCATGTCGTAGATCATGATGTCTCGTTTCTTCTTCTTGAGACGGTCAATGAAGTCAATGTACCGATCTCTTTCTTCCGCGGTCATGGTGCCCCGCGTCAGGGCCAAGCGAGACACGTTACCTAACACGTTGTCCCAATTGTGTGCGATCTCCACGGCCTTTTGCTCCAGCGCAAAATACGCCGGGAAGTCGCTCGGGTCGTTTGTGCTGTTCCACCCCGCCTGCAACATGAAGGATGTAATCAACGTCTTACCCATGTTGGTGGGGGCGAATACGAGGAAATAGTCCGTAGCAGTAGGGTCGTCCCCTCCGCCTTCAAGCCCGTTCGTTGCAATATCAAGCGGTGTAAACCCTGTACTGATGCCGAGAATATCGGTTTCGCTTCTGCCGTGAATCTTCTCGTAAGCGGATAGACGGTTCTCGGCTTCCCCTATGTAGGAGTACCCCTTGTTAGTCGCTCCGATCAACTTGAGGATATTCCCCGCGTCGTACCTGAGCTTCTGAATGGCCTCTACCGTTCTACGCTCCCCAATCATGTTGGCCGCCTCTACCATTAGCGGCCTGAACAGCCTGTGTATCCAATCTTCCTTTAGAGCTTCCCTTACAGCATCCACGTTTTCGGGCTCTACAGGCTCGAATGTCTCGAACCTGTTCATGACCGTTTCGAGAGTCGGAACGTCTCCGTGTTCCTTCTTGAACTTCCTGATGAACTCGAAGGC
>Ga0207866_1001604_pt1 | contig 20678 bp, 23 predicted proteins | sample HigsolmetaAR203D_FD_184835 | JGI IMG/M metagenome (GOLD analysis project Ga0207866, IMG submission 184835) | Ionic liquid and high solid enriched microbial communities from the Joint BioEnergy Institute, USA - AR20-3-D (SPAdes) (version 2) ...
GGAAGACGACCAGGTGGATAGGTTCGAGGTGGAAGTGCCGCAAGGCATGGAGCTGACGAATACTAATCGGTCGAGGGCTTAACCTGAAAAAGGAATTCGTTCGGTTCGCATCCGGTTTTCAGGGGGCAACCCCCGTTTGGTGGCAATGGCGGAGGGGAACCACGCGTACCCATCCCGAACACGGCCGTTAAGCCCTCCAGCGCCGAAGGTACTTGGACCGAAGGGTCCCGGGAGAATAGGACGCTGCCAAGCGAGAGAAGGCGGGCGGAGTCATTTTCGATGCGACGCCTGCCCCCCTGAGAAGACCTTCAACGATCGCGTTGAGGGTCTTTCGTTTTTTAAGGATCTTCCGAAAAGCAAATAATGGTTTTTGTGCACGGCCATTCAATCAATGATATAATATACGGGGTTTGAACTTGGAACGGGAGGATATTATGGGCAAGGTAGTCATATGCGACCATCCGTTGATCCAGCACAAATTGACCTTGATCCGGGACGAAAATACAAAAACCAAGGATTTTCGCCAGCTCGTCAATGAAATCGCCATGCTGATGGCGTACGAGATCACCCGCGATTTGCCGCTGGAAACCGTGACGGTGAAAACGCCGGTAGCCGTTGCGGAATGCAAAAGCATTGCGGGCAAGATGCTCGGACTCGTCCCCATATTGCGCGCGGGCCTCGGGATGGTGGACGGTATTCTGAAGCTGCATCCGACGGCTAAAGTCGGGCATATCGGGCTGTATCGCGATCCGGAGACACTGCGTCCGGTCGAGTATTACATCAAACTTCCCTCGGATATTCAGGAACGCGAATTGATCGTCATCGACCCGATGCTGGCCACCGGGGGCACCGCCTGTTACGCGATTCAGCTGTTGAAAGAGAGAAAATGCACGCAAATCAAACTGCTGTGTCTTGTGGCCGCGCCGGAAGGGATCGAAGCCATACATAACCATCATCCTGATGTGCCGATCTATTGTGCGGCCGTGGACGATTGTCTGAACGATCACGGATACATCGTTCCTGGACTCGGGGACGCGGGCGATCGCCTATTCGGAACGAAATAGATCGGACGGCGATCAGGGATGCGCGGTTGGCCATCGGAACAGTGTAATGGTGGAAATCGGCGAGAATACGGAACGGAGATCGTGCGGATTCGACCGGCGCATGCCGCATCTGGAATATCGATGGGAGAAATGGGGGACACCTAACTTGCGCAAACTGAAAGTGATGACCGTTTTTGGGGTCCGCCCGGAAGCCGTCAAAATGGCGCCTCTGGTGCTGGAACTGAAAAAGCATGCGGATCAATTCGAAACGCTCGTCTGCGTGACTGCCCAGCATCGCCAAATGCTCGACCAGGTGCTGGACGTGTTCGGGATTGTTCCGGATTACGACCTCGACGTCATGAGGGACAGGCAGTCGTTGACGGACATTTCGGTTCGCGTGATCGAGGGGCTGGAACCGGTGCTGCGGGAAGCGCGACCTGATCTCGTCCTTGTTCACGGCGACACGATCACGACGTTCTTGGCGAGCTATTCCGCGTTTCTGCAGCAAATTCGGGTGGGACATGTGGAAGCGGGCTTGCGCACCTGGAACAAATTGTCCCCTTATCCGGAGGAAATGAACCGGCAGCTGGCCGGCGTCATTGCCGACCTTCATTTTGCGCCGACTTCCTGGTCCGCCTCCAATTTGCGCAAAGAAAACAAACCGGAATCTTCTATTTATATTACAGGCAACACCATCACGGACGTGTTCCGGTATACCGTACGCCCCGACTTCGACCATCCCGTGCTGAAGGAAGCCGGCGGCAGGCGGCTGGTCCTGATGACCGCGCACCGGCGGGAGTCGCTCGGGGAACCGCATCGCCGAATTTTTCGCGCGGTGCGCCGCCTCGTGGAGGAATTGGACGATATCTTTGTCGTTTACCCGATGCATTTGAATCCCGCCGTGCGGGAACCGGCAAAGGAAATCCTGGGCGCTCATCCGAGGGTCCGACTGATCGATCCGCTGGACGTGGTGGAAATGCACAATTTTTACCCGCATACGCATCTGATCTTGACGGATTCCGGCGGACTGCAGGAAGAAGCGCCCTCATTCGGCATTCCGGTACTGGTGCTGCGGGATACGACGGAACGGCCGGAAGGAGTGGAAGCGGGAACGCTCAAGTTGGTCGGTACGGATGAAGAAGCGGTGTACGAGACGGCGAAGCGTCTTCTGACGGATGCGTCCGAATACGACCGGATGCGCAGGGCGGTCAACCCTTACGGCGACGGCAGGGCGTCGGAACGCATCGTTCAGGCCATCCTGCATTATTTTGGCCGCAACGGGTCGAGGCCGGAACCGTTCATCCCGGAAACTCGATAACATCAAGGAGTTTCGGCATCCGCGTTCACGAAATGTTTGAAAACTGCCGGAATGTTCAAATTGACAAGCATCGTAAGCCTTGGATAAAATAAATTGGAGTGTTTAGAAATGGCTGTGGAGGAGTCCGCCATGAAGCGCACGGATTCCAACAACAATCCGTGGAGAGCCGCCGGTTGGATGACCGCAATCAGTGCGGACCTGATCGGATGCATGGTGGCGGGGTATTTCCTAGGCGTCTTCATCAGCCGAATCACCGGAGGCCACCGCGGATGGATCGCGGGCGGCGTCATTTTCGGTCTGTTTGCGGGGATCCTCAGCGTCGTCTTTTTGATCCGACGGTTTATGGGGGATTCGCGAGATGAATGAAATGCAGCATTATGTCAGGCTGGGATTGCGCGTCGCGTGCCTGCTGGCCGCGGCGGCGCTGATGCTGTGGGCGTTGTATCCCGCGGCCCAACCGTATGCCGCAGGATTTTTGCTCGGCCTGCTGTTCAGTCTGATCAATGGTTGGTATCTTGCCGCCAAAGTGCGTCAGATCGCGGAAATGGCGGCCAAACAGACCGTGAAAGCGCGAGGACTCGGTTTTTTTCTGCGGGCGGCGCTCAGCGTCATGGCCGTGGCCATTGCGGTCAAGAACGATCAGTACGACGTGCTCGCCACGATCATTGGATTGATGTATGCCTACATCTTCCTTTTTGTCTACGGCCTGATTTCGCATATGCGAGATCGCCGCGGTTAACATACGGACACGGCTGGCATGCAAAAAAGCGTTTTCGCCGGATGCCAGCATGAAGCCGCGTTGCGGGAGCGCCGGGATTCCCGGCTCGTCATCCCGAAATCGGCGGACCGTGCAGGGCGCTTTCCCTGAAACCGGGCCGACCGGGAACGTGAAGTTGCTTGAGAGGAACTAAGGGTCGCTTGGGAAAGGGGTGATACGGATGCATGAATCTCCAATAATCGAAGTCGCCGGACTGAAAATCGATTTGTCGATCGTCATCATGCTGCTGGTGACATGTGCAATCGTTTTCGTCCTGGCACGCCTGGCGGTGCGGAACTTGTCCGTGGAACGGCCGTCCAAGATGCAAAATTTCATGGAATGGGTCGTCGAGTTCGTCCAGGGGGTGGTCGCCAGCGCCATGCCGCTGAGCAAGGGCAAACCTTTCATCGGACTTGGCATGACGTTGATCATGTTCATATTCATTGCCAATTTGCTCGGGCTTCCGTTTGCGATCATTACGGAACACGAACAGGAAGTCAAGCTGTTCGGTCTTACGGTTTTGTCTGAAGAGCGAATTCACGAGCTGGAAGCCGACGGAAAGCATGCCGCTCTTCTGTGGTGGAAATCGCCGACGGCCGACCTGTCGGTCACGCTGGGATTGGCGGCCATCGTGTTCGTCTTAATCCACTATCTGGGCCTCACCCGGAATACAAAACACTATTTGAAGCACTACGTGGAACCGCACTGGCTCATGTTCCCGCTGAATCTCATCAAAGAGCTGTTCAAACCGGTTACGCTCGGTCTCCGTTTGTACGCCAACATCTTTGCGGGTGAAATCTTGATTGCCACCATTATCATGGCAGGCGCTTTCGGAATCCCGCTGTTGGTCGTTTGGCAGGGATTCAGTATTTTTGTCGGTGCGATCCAGGCCTTCCTGTTCACGATCCTGACGATGGTGTACATTTCTCAGGCAACGATTCACGAAGACCACTGACGGCTGTTGCCTAGCTCTCCGGAACGGAAGTCCGTTTCGGTCAGAGTTCACATAAATTTTTCCCACTGATGTGATTCAATTTCAAATCTCGAGGAGGATTTACAAGATGGGTATGGAATTTTTGGCTATCGGTTTGGCGCTTGGTTTGGGAGCTTTGGGTGCTGGTCTCGGTAACGGTTTGATCGTCAGCAAAACGGTGGAAGGCATTTCCCGTCAGCCGGAACTGCGCGGCGCGCTGCAAACGACGATGTTTATCGGGGTCGGTATCGTCGAGGTCATCCCGTTGATCGGCGTCGTCATTTCGTTCTTGATTTACTTCGCTTGACGAGCGGATACGCGATCATGGCGCGGGCGGCCGCATGGCCATCCTCGCCTTCCTTTTGATTGCGCGATTTGTCGGGTGAAGCCATCAAGTACGGAAGGGAGTGACAGAAGTTGTTACATTGGGAATCTCTTGTCCTCGCGATCATCGCCTTCGGCGTTCTGTATTTCTTGCTGCAGCGATATGCATTCGGACCTTTGTTCAACGTCATGGAAAAACGTCGTCAGTTGGTTCAGGATCAACTGGACCAAGCGGCAAAGGATCGCTCGGAAAGCCAGGAACTGCTGCGGCAGCAGCGGGAAGCGCTCGAAGCGGCTCGCAAGGAAGCTTACGATATGATTGAGCAGGCGAGAAAGACGAGCGCAAAGCAGGCGGAAGACATTTTGGAACAAGCGCGTGCGGAAGCCGCCCGCATCAAGGAAGACGCCCGCCGTGAAATCGAAAACGAGAAAAACAAGGCTTTGGCTGCCGTGCGCGGTCAGGTCAGCGAGCTGTCCGTATTGGTCGCTTCCAAAATCATCGAAAAGCAAATTGACGAGCAAGCTCAGGCCGAATTGGTTGACAAATATTTGCAGGAAGTGGGTATCCGCCAATGAGCAGGGATCTCGTCGTGAGAAAGCGGTACGCCCGCGCCTTGTTCGAGGCTGCGCGCGAGCGGCAGCAGATCGCCGAAGTGGGCGAGGGACTGGAACTCGTTTCCTCGGTCCTCGACACGGATGAGGAATTTCGCCGGGTATGGGAATATCCCGGCATTTCTTCCGATGCGAAAAAGCAGCTCGCTCGCGAAGCTTTCGAAGGGCGTATTCCAGAGCTGGCCCTGAATGCGATTTTGTTGACGATCGACAAACGAAGGGAAGCCATTCTTCCGGATCTTGCAGAAGGATATCGGGAAATCGCCGACGAAGCGCTCGGCAGGGCTACGGCGGTCGTTTACAGCCCGAAGCCGTTGACGGAAGAAGAGCGGCGAGAAGTGGCCGAAACATTCGGCAAATTGACCGGAAAACAGATGAACGTGGAAAATATCGTGAAGCCTGAACTGCTGGGCGGGATTCAGGTGCGAATCGGCGACCGTCTCTATGACGGCAGCCTGGCAGGCAAGCTGCAGCGTTTGCAAAAATCGTTGTCCCAGCAAGCTATGTAGACAGGGGTGAGGTTGCATTGAGTATCAGACCGGAAGAAATCAGCACGCTGCTGAAGCAGCAGATTGAGAAATATAAAGCGGACATTCAAGTGGACGAGGTCGGCACCGTCATCCAGGTCGGCGACGGCATTGCGCGTGCCCACGGTTTGGCGAACGTCATGGCCGGCGAATTGCTGGAGTTTTCCAATGGCGTCATGGGGATGGCTCAGAACCTCGAAGAAGACAACGTCGGTATCGTCATCATGGGTCCGTATCGGGATATCAAAGAAGGCGACCAGGTGAAACGGACCGGCCGCATTATGGAAGTGCCTGTCGGTGAAGAGCTGCTGGGCAGAGTCGTGAATCCGCTCGGCATGCCGCTGGATGGCAAGGGCCCGATCGAAACGAAGCAGTTCCGTCCCGTGGAATCGCCCGCTCCCGGCGTCATCGACCGTCGCTCGGTTTTTGAGCCGATGCAGACGGGCATCAAGGCGATCGACTCGATGATTCCGATCGGCCGCGGCCAGCGCGAGCTGATCATCGGCGACCGTCAAACCGGGAAAACGACGATCGCCATCGACACCATTATCAACCAGAAGGGCAACGGCGTCATCTGCATCTATGTGGCCATCGGCCAAAAGCAGTCGACTGTTGCGAGCGTCGTCGAAACTTTGCGCCGTCACGGCGCCATGGATTATACGATCGTCGTCAACGCCAGCGCCTCCGAACCCGCGCCGCTATTGTACCTGGCTCCGTACGCGGGCGTGGCAATGGCGGAATACTTCATGTACAAGGGCGGCCACGTGCTGATTATTTACGACGACCTCAGCAAACAGGCGGCCGCATACCGCGAGCTGTCCTTGCTGCTGCGCCGTCCTCCGGGACGCGAAGCGTATCCGGGCGACGTGTTCTATCTGCACTCCCGCTTGCTGGAACGCGCCGCGAAGCTGAACGACGAACTCGGCGGCGGTTCGATTACCGCGCTGCCGTTTATTGAAACACAGGCGTCCGACGTGTCGGCGTACATTCCGACGAACGTCATTTCCATTACCGACGGACAAATTTTCCTGGAAGCCGATCTGTTCTATGCGGGACAGCGCCCGGCCGTCAACGTCGGGATTTCCGTGTCGCGGGTCGGCAGCGCCGCTCAAATCAAGGCGATGAAAAAAGTCGCCGGTACGATGAAGCTCGAGCTCGCCCAATATCGCGAGTTGGCGGCGTTCGCCCAATTCGGATCCGACCTCGATAAAGCCACGTTGGCACGGCTGAATCGCGGACAGCGGCTGATGGAAATTTTAAAACAAGGCGTCAACGAGCCGATGCCGGTGGAAAAACAGGTCGTCAGCATTTACACCGCCACCAAAGGGCATCTTGACGACATTCCGGTGTCGGACGTGCGCCGTTTCGAGAAAGAGTTCCTTGCGTTTGTGGACTCGAACCATCCGGAAATTTACCAATCGATCACCGATACGAAAGATTTGACCGAAGACAACGTCAAGGCGCTGGAAGCCGCCATCGCCCAATTCAAGAAGAGTTTCGCGACGTCCGGTCAGTAACGTCGAAGCGGTTCGCCGCAAGCATTCCGAAACCGTCCGGCATATCGGGAAGGGACAACCGCACAGGTAGTCACTTCCCTTTCCGATATGGTAGGCGAGATTGAAGGTTTCAGGAGGTGAAACCATGGCCAAGGGATTGCGAGAACTCAAGCGAAAAATCAAAAGCACGCAAAATATGAAGCAAATTACGAAGGCGATGGAAATGATCGCCGCGGCCAACCTGCGCAAGGCGCAAAACGCCGCGGAATCGGCCCGTCCATACGCCGACAAGATGAAAGAAGTCATTTCCAGCATCGCGGCAGGAACGAAAGACGCGATTCATCCGATGCTGCAGAAGCGCCCGATTCGAAAAACCGGGTATCTTGTGATCACCTCCGATCGCGGCCTGGCCGGCGGCTACAACGCCAACGTCCTTCGTATGGTGATGAATAAAATCAAGGAACGCCACAAATCCCCCGACGAGTATGTCGTGTTCGTCATCGGACGAAAAGGGCGCGATTTTTTCCGAAAACGCAACATTCCGCTGGCGGATGAGGTTACCGGGTTGCCGGATTCGCCGCGGTTTTCCGACATCAAGGAAATCGCTTCGAAAGCCGTGCAGTATTTTGCGGATGAAAAATACGACCAGCTGTTTCTCGTATACAACAAATTCAACAGTCCGATTTCGCAGACGCCGGTGGAACGCCAGCTGCTGCCTTTGGCCGACGTGACCACGGAGGGGCCGATTACGGATTACGAGTACGAACCCTCTGCGGAAGAAGTGCTCGGCGTGCTGCTGCCGAAATATGCGGAAACCCTCATCTACAGCGCGCTGTTGGAAGGAAAGGCCAGCGAGTTCGGGGCGAGAATGACCGCAATGGGTAACGCGACCAAAAACGCGACGGAGATGATTTCCGGGCTGACGCTGCAGTACAACCGTGCGCGGCAGGCATCGATCACGCAGGAGATTACGGAAATCGTGGCCGGGGCCAATGCGCTGAGCTAAAGTAGCGGATTACAGCCGCGATTCGGCAGAAGTCGACCGTGCCGGCGGCACTTGGAACGGGCAGTATTCATGTAGGAGGGAACAAGATGAACAAAGGACGCGTCAAGTCGGTCATGGGGCCTGTCGTCGACATCGAGTTCGAACGCGGACAGCTCCCCGAGATCCTGAATGCGATCAAAATCGAATATAAACCGAAAACCCAAATGGAACGCGAAATCAACCTGACGCTGGAAGTGGCGACGCACCTGGGCGACAACGTGGCACGCTGCGTGGCCATGGCGTCTACCGACGGCCTCGTTCGCGGGATGGAAGCCGTCGATACCGGACGTCCGATTTCCGTGCCTGTCGGCGAACCGGTGCTCGGGCGCGTGTTGAACGTGCTCGGCGAACCGATCGACAACGCCGGCCCCATTGTCAGCGAACGAATTGATCCGATTCACCGACCGGCTCCGGCGTTTGACGAGCTGTCGACGCAGGCGGAAATGCTCGAAACCGGCATCAAAGTCATCGACCTGATCGCGCCTTACGCCAAGGGCGGCAAGATTGGGCTGTTCGGCGGCGCAGGCGTCGGCAAAACGGTCATGATCCAGGAATTGATCCACAATATCGCCCAAGAGCACGGCGGGATTTCCGTATTCGCCGGCGTCGGCGAAAGAACGCGTGAAGGAAACGACCTTTATCATGAAATGAGAGACTCCGGCGTCATCAGCAAGACGGCGATGGTGTTTGGCCAGATGAACGAACCGCCGGGCGCTCGTCTGCGCGTGGCGCTGACCGGCCTCACGATGGCGGAATATTTCCGCGACGAAGAAGGCAAAGACGTGCTGCTGTTTATCGACAACATTTTCCGTTTCACCCAGGCGGGTTCGGAAGTGTCCGCCCTGCTCGGACGCATGCCGTCCGCGGTCGGTTACCAGCCGACGCTGGCGACGGAGATGGGTCAGCTGCAGGAGCGCATTACCTCCACCAAAAAAGGTTCCGTCACTTCGATTCAGGCGATCTACGTGCCGGCGGACGACTACACCGACCCGGCTCCGGCGACGACGTTCGCCCACTTGGATGCGACGACGAACCTGGAGCGCCGCATCGCCGAGCTTGGGATCTTCCCGGCCGTGGACCCGCTCGCTTCCTCTTCGCGGATTCTTACGCCGGAAATCGTCGGGCAGGAGCACTACGAAGTGGCGCAGGGCGTCAAACGCTTGCTGCAGCGCTATAAGGAACTGCAGGACATCATCGCGATTCTCGGCATGGACGAACTGTCCGACGAAGACAAGCTGACGGTCGCGCGCGCGAGAAAAGTCGAGCGGTTCCTTTCCCAGCCGTTCCATGTCGCGGAACAGTTCACGAACATCCCCGGAAAATACGTGCCGGTGAAGGAAACGGTGCGCAGCTTCAAGGAAATCCTCGAGGGCAAGCACGATGATCTTCCGGAAGCGGCGTTCATGTATGTGGGAACCATCGAGGAAGCGGTGGAACGGGCCAAGAATATGTAGAGCTTGCCGTAGGAGGAATCCGAGTGAGCACGTTATTGTTGGAAGTCGTAACGCCCGAACGGATCGTGTACTCCGAACAAGCGGACATGGTCGTCGTCAAAGGCGCCGAAGGCGAGCTCGGCATCCTGCCGAACCATATTCCGCTCGTCACCCCGTTGAAAATTGCGCCGGTTCGCGTCAAATCCGGAAGCAAGGAACAGCTCATCGCCGTTCACGGCGGGTTTATGGAAGTGCGCAAAGATAAAGTCGTCATTCTTGCGGAGTCGGCCGAACTTCCGGAAGAAATCGATATTGACCGGGCTCGCTCCGCCAAAGAGCGGGCGGAACGCCGGCTCGCCCAGAGAGCGGAAAATATCGACTACGCAAGGGCGCAGATCGCGCTGCAGAAGGCGATCAACCGTTTAAAAGTATCGGGAAAGGAATAATCGGACGAGCAGCCGGGACGGGGTTCGGAACAAACCGTCCCGGTTTTTTGCGTGATCCAGGGAAGCGCCAATCACAACGGACTGCCACGAATAGACTTCACATCGGGCATTTGTTATAATTGTTGCGGGTTGAAACCAGCCGGATGGACAGCGAATGTCTACTCTCAATCATAAGGAGGCGTTCCGGTGAGCGAATACATGCTGAATTACGTCATCGTGGCCATTTTTCTCGTGTTGGGCATATTATTTCCGGCCGCGATTTTGACGCTGATGCGGTTTGTGCGTCCGCACCAGCCGTCGGAAGCCAAAGAGACGACATACGAAAGCGGCAATGAACCGGTCGGCGCCGGGCAGGTGCGGTTTAACATCCGGTACTACTTGTACGCGCTCATGTTCGTCGTATTTGACGTTGAAACCGTCTTCCTTTATCCTTGGGCGGTCGCCTACGGCAAACTGGGCTTGTTCGCGCTGGTGGAAATGCTGATTTTCGTCGCGCTTCTGCTCGTAGGCCTGATCTATGCATGGAAAAAGAAGGTGCTCAAATGGAACTCGATCTAGAAAACATTTCGTTGGAAGAACGACGCGAACTGGAGCGCAATGTGCTGCTGACCACGCTGGAAAAAGTGAAAGGATGGGCGCGCAGCAACTCGCTGTGGCCGCTGCAGTTCGGGCTGGCCTGCTGCGCCATCGAGATGATGGGCGCAAGTTCTTCGCATTTCGATATGGACCGGATGGGCGTCTTTTTCCGGGCTTCGCCGCGTCAAGCCGACGTCATGCTGGTGGCGGGCACCGTCACCAAGAAGATGGCGCCGCTTTTGCGCAGGCTGTACGATCAGATGGCCGAACCCAAATGGGTCGTTGCGATGGGGTCCTGTGCGACGGCAGGCGGACCTTACGTCAAATCGTACTCCGTCGTCAAGGGCGTCGATCAGATCGTGCCCGTCGATGTTTACATTCCCGGCTGTCCGCCCAACCCGGCGGCTCTGATTTACGGCATCAACAAACTGCAGGAAAAAATACGGTATGAAGCGGCCACTGGAAAGCGGGTGACCGAGCGTTGAGCGAAAGAGAACAGCAAATGAAACAGGATCAAACCGTACGGGCAGGGACGGCCGAACCTTCCGATCCTCCCGCGGCGGAAAGGGCCGAACAGGCGGCGGGTACGAACGAAGCCGCGCCGCTCGTAGCCGGAGCCGACGTGAATCCGTCGCGCATTGATCAGACTGCCGCCGAAGGGGGAGAAACTCCCGCGCCGGGCGCGGAACAGCGCGAAGGCGACGGCGCATCGGAAAAAGCACGGCAAACCGTCACGCCGGAAAAGCAATCCGATTCGTCGAAGCAGGCCGATGCGCCTAAGGGCGGCGATGAAAGCGGATCTGCTGCGGAAGGCGCGACTGCCGGCGCGGCGGCAAAAAACGAAGCCGGCGTAAAAGCCGCCGACAGCGCCGATGCGGACAAGGAAGCCAAGCGCAAAGCGGCCGCCGAAGCTCGCGCGGCGCGCGCCGCAGCCAAGGCGAAAGCGGACGGGGACGGAGGAGAAAGCGCGCAACCGAAACCGCCTTCCCCGAATCAGCCGCTGCTCGACCGGCTGGTCGACATCCTGAAACGGGAAGTCGGCGAAGATGCCGTGGAATCCGCCTGGATCAATCCGATCGGCGACATTCCGACAGTGTCGCTGCGCGCGGAACGGCTCGTCGACTGTGCCCGCGTGCTGCGGGACCATCCGGAACTGCAGCTGAACTACCTGCGCAACGTGGCCGGCGTCGATATGGAAACGCATATGGAAGTCGTATACCACCTCATTTCCTTGAACAACAAAATCAATTACAGCATCAAGGTCAAAACCGACCGGGAGCACCCCTCCGTGCCTTCCGTGTCCGAGGTGTGGAGTACGGCGAACTGGAACGAGCGGGAAATTTACGATTTGCTCGGCATCGATTTTCCGGGTCACCCCGATTTGCGGCGCATCCTCATGCCGGACGATTGGGTGGGCTATCCGCTGAGAAAAGACTACGTGCCGGCCGATCCGGAGGTGTGATCCATGGCGATACGAACCGAAGAACTGCTGTTGAACGTCGGACCGCAGCATCCGAGCACCCACGGCGTGCTTCGCGTCGTCGTCAAGCTGGACGGCGAAGTGATCACCGAGGCGACGCCTGTGATAGGGTATCTGCACCGTGGAACGGAAAAATTGGCGGAAAATCTGAACTATACGCAAATTATTCCGTATACGGACCGGATGGACTACGTGTCCGCCATGACGAACAACTACGTGCTCTGCCACACCGTGGAAAAGATGATGGGCATCGAAGTGCCGGAACGCGCCGAATTTTTGCGCCTGATCGTCATGGAACTGCAGCGCATCGCCAGCCATCAGGTATGGTGGGGAACATATTTGCTCGACATCGGGTCGCTGAGCCCGTTTTTGTATGCTTTCCGGGACCGTGAGATCATCATCAATCTGTTCAACGAACTGTGCGGCGCGCGCCTGACCTACAATTACATGCGAGTGGGCGGCGTGAAATGGGACGCCCCCGAAGGCTGGATCGACAAAGTCAAGGACTTTGTCAAATACATGAAAGGCCGTCTGGAAGTGTACGACCGCCTGGTGACCGGCAACGAGATTTTTCTCGCCCGCGTCAAAGGGGTCGGGAAATACGACGCCCAAACAGCGATCGACTACGGGTTGAGCGGAGCCAACCTTCGGTGTACCGGGGTCGCTTGGGATTTGCGCAAGACGCAGCCGTACTCGCTGTACGATCGGTTCGAGTTTGATGTGGCGACGGCGGAAGAAGGAGACTGCTGGGCAAGATACAAGGTGCGACTGGAGGAAATCCGGCAAAGCTTGCGCATTCTCGAGCAAGCGTTGGAACAGTTTCCGCCGGAAGGGGAAATCATGGGCAAGGTGCCGCGCGTCGTCCGCCCGCCGGAAGGGGAATATTACGCCGCCATCGAATCGCCGCGCGGGGAAATCGGCTGTTACATCGTCTCCAAAGGCAAGGCGGAACCTTACCGCTTGAAATTTCGCAGGCCGTCTTTTGTCAACCTGCAGGTGCTGCCGAAACTGCTCGTCGGTGAAACGATGACCAACCTCGTCACGATCCTGGGCAGCATCGACATCGTGCTTGGGGAGGTGGACTGCTGATGGGCGGCATGTTTTCGGGACCGCTGACGTGGCAAAACGCGATCGTTTGGATTCTCGCCTCCGTGGTGCTGTTGTTCCTGGTGCTCGGGTTTGTCACGTACGCGATCTATTTTGAGCGCAAAATTCTCGGCTGGGCGCAGGCGCGTCACGGTCCGAACCGGGTCGGGCCGTTCGGTCTTTTGCAGACCGTGGCCGACGTCGCCAAGGTGTTGATGAAAGAAGACATCATGCCGAAAAACGCGGACCGGGCGCTGTTCATCCTGGCGCCGTTTCTCGCGTTTGTCCCCGCGTTCACCGTGCTGGCGACGATTCCGTTTACGGGGTGGGCGTATTTTGCCGACCTGAATGTGGGATTACTGTACTATGTGGCGCTGTCCAGCATTACGACGCTGGGCATCCTGCTCGGCGGCTGGGCGTCCAACAACAAATACGCGCTGCTCGGCGGCATGCGGTCCGCGGCGCAAATGATCAGCTACGAAATTCCGCTGGTCATTTCCGTCGTCGGCGTCGTGCTGCTCAGCGGCAGTTTGAACATGAGCAAGATCGTCGACGGCCAGGAAGGCTGGTTCTGGAACTGGAACATCGTTCCGCAGTTTCTCGGTTTCGTCGTGTTTATGATCGCCGCTTTCGCCGAGCTGAACCGGACGCCGTTCGACCTGCCGGAGGCGGAGTCGGAGCTTGTCGCGGGGTACTTCGTGGAATACAGCGGATTCCGCTGGGCCATGTACATGCTGACGGAGTACGTGTATATGTTTGCGATCGCGGCGCTGACGACGGTGCTGTTTCTCGGCGGCTGGCATGCGCCTGCGCCGTTTCTGGAGTTTATTCCGGGGATCGTCTGGTTTTTGCTGAAATTCGCGTTCGTCGTCTTTTTCATCATCTGGACGCGGGCGACATTGCCGCGCATGAGGGTGGACCAGCTGATGGGCTTCGGCTGGAAAGTGCTGCTGCCGCTCGCGCTGGCGAACGTGTTTTTGACGGCGGTTTGGCTGGAAATCTTCAATTAGGAAAGACGGGAGGTTCCGCAGATGAAAGGGATCATCAAAGGCTACGCCACGACGCTGAAAACGATGGTCGAGCCGAAAGTGACCGTCAAATATCCGGATGTCCCGCTCAAGATGCCGGACCGCTTTCGCGGCATTCAGCATTTTTACCCGGAGAAATGCATCGTGTGCAACCAGTGCGCGCGCATCTGTCCGACCGAATGCATCACCCTGACCGGCAAACCGAATCCGGACCCGGAGAAAAAAGTGAAAGTGATCGACACGTTCGACATCAACTTCGAGATCTGCATCCTGTGCGATTTGTGCACGGAAGTGTGTCCGACGGAAGCGATTGTGATGACGAACAATTTCGAGTTGGCCGCATACAGCCGGGACGAATTGTTCAAAGACGTCAAGTGGCTGCATGAAAATGACACCAACGTGCGCAAGGAAAACAACTCCTCCTCGCCGCGGGCAAGAAAAGGAGGCCAGTGAGCATGCGGGATATCATTGCCAATATGTTCGGAACCGGGGAAAACATCGTGTTCATTCTGCTGTCGGTTCTGATCATCAGCGGAGCGGTGCTGATGATCAGCCACACCCGGCTGGTGCAGATGGTCGTCTCGCTTGCGTTTGTGTTTCTGGGTCTGGCCGGCATCTATGTGCTTCTTGAAGCGGAGTTCGTGGCGTTCGTGCAGGTGCTGATATACGCCGGCGCGGTCACCATCCTCATGGTGTTCGGTATCACGATGACGAGGCGCGACACCGAAGAGACGCAGCCGCATCGCCCGTGGCACAATGCGCTGCTGCTGATCGGCGTACTCGCCTTTTTTGGCGTGCTCTTTTTCAGCATCCGGCGCGCGAATTTTCCCGCGGGCGAGTTCAACCCCGGGGAAGACAACACGACGGCGATCGGCGAGCTGTTGTTCACCAAACATGTCATTCCGTTTGAACTGCTCAGCGTGCTCCTGACCGTCGCGTTTATCGGCGCCATCATCCTCGCCAAAAGGGAGGAGGAATGAGATGAACATCGTCATTTCCTATCTTCTGCTCGCTGCAATATTGTTCTGCATCGGACTGTACGGGGCGCTGTCGAAAAAAAATGCCGTGATCGTCCTTTTGTCCATCGAACTGATGCTGAACGCCGTCAATTTGAATTTGATCGCCTTTTCCAAATACGGCGTCAATCCGTCGCTGGCCGGGCAAATTTTTTCCTTGTTCAACATTACGGTGGCGGCGGCGGAAGTGGCGGTGGGCGTCGCGATTCTGATTTCCGTGTTCCGCACGAGAAACACGTCGGATGTCGTGGACATGGACACAATGAAACGATAACGGCCGTCCGCCGGCCGGACGATCCGATGAGGAGGACATTTGCATGGAATCCGTTTACTCGCAATACGCGTGGCTGATCCTGCTGTTCCCGCTCGCGGCGTTTGTTCTGATCCTGTGCGTGGGCAGGCAGGCCAAAACGTTCGCCGCCGTGACGGGCATCGTGGGAACGCTGGCCTCCTTCGTTGTCTCTCTGCTGATCATGTTTGAACGGATGGGAGGCGGCGCGGAGGATTACGCGTGGAAAGAATGGGTTTGGCTCAGCTTCGGCGAAACCGATATCGCCATGGGCTTCGAAGTGAACAGTCTGACCGCGATCATGCTGGTGGTGGTGACCTTTGTCAGCCTGCTGGTCAACGTCTATTCACGGGGATATATGGCGGAAGACGAGCGGATCGGCGTATTTTACGCCTATATCGCGCTGTTCACCTTCTCGATGCTCGGACTGGTGCTGTCGGTGAACCTGCTGCAGCTGTACATATTTTGGGAGCTGGTCGGCGTTTGTTCGTTCCTGCTCATCGGTTTCTGGTATCACAAACCGGAAGCGATTGCGGCGGCGAAGAAAGCGTTCATCGTCACGAGGATCGGCGACGTCGGTCTGTTTCTCGGCATGCTGCTGTTGTTTTGGCAGATGCCCGGCCACAGCCTCGATTTTCTCGCGATCACCAATGCTTTCCATAACGGGGAAATGCCCGGCTGGGTGGCGACCGCGGCCGCGATTTTGATTTTTGTCGGCGCCGTCGGCAAATCCGGCCAATTTCCGCTGCACACGTGGCTGCCCGACGCGATGGAAGGCCCGACGCCGATCAGCGCGCTCATTCACGCCGCCACGATGGTGGCCGCGGGCGTGTTTTTGGTCGCGCGCACCTTTGACATCTTTCTGGCGTCGACGGCCGCGCTGGACACCGTGGCGTACGTCGGCGGCTTCACCGCGCTGTTCGCGGCGACGATCGCGATCGCGCAAAACGATATCAAGCGCGTGCTCGCTTATTCGACCGTCAGCCAGCTCGGCTACATGATGATGGCGCTCGGGCTCGGCACGGAAGCGGGCAAGGACGCGAGCATGTACCATCTGTTTACGCACGCGTTTTTCAAGGCGCTCTTGTTCCTGGCGGCGGGCAGCGTCATTCACGCCATCGGCAAACAGGACATCCGGGAGATGGGCGGTCTTGCGCGCAGCATGAAAACGACGATGTGGACGTTTGCCGCGGGCACGCTGGCGCTGGCGGGCATTGTGCCCTTCGGCGGATTTTGGTCGAAGGACGCCATTTTGGCCGAAGCGCTGCATGAGCACCCGCTGCTGTTCTGGGTCGGCGTGATCACCGCCTTCCTGACGGCACTGTACATGGCTCGCCTGTTTTTCCTCGTGTTTGCCGGCAAGCCGCGCTCGCAATACAGCGCGCACGAATCACCCGCGGTGATGACCGTCCCGCTCGTCATTTTGGCGGTAATGGCGGTCGCCGGCGGCTTTGCGTATCCGTGGATCCAAGGCGAATCGTTGGCGGGGCATTTGGACGTCACCACGATGGCGCTGACGACGGCGGCGGGCGTACTCGGCATTGCGCTCGGATGGATGCTGTACGGCCGGCCGAAAAGTTCGGAAGACGTCCTGGCCGCCCGTGCGCCGTGGCTACACCGGCTGCTGCAAAACAAATATTACATTGACGAACTGTACGATGCCGTATTTGTAAAAACTTTGCGAACGCTCGGGTATTTGCTGCATCTGATTGACCGTTTCATTGTCGACGGCGCCGTGAGGCTGGTTGCCGGGGGTTCCTTGGCGCTCGGTCGCCTCGGACTGCGGCTGCAGAACGGTCAGCTGCAGACGTACGGTCTCGTTTCGCTGCTCGGCTTGGTGATTCTCATCATCGCCGTGGCGGGAAGGAGGTATTTCCATGTGGGATGAATGGCCCCTGTTGACGCTCATCGCCTTTTCGCCGCTGCTCGGCATCCTGGCGCTCCTTTTTACGCCCAAGGACAACGGCAAATGGATCAAGCGCATCGGCATCGCCGCCACCTTGATTCCGCTCGCCCTTTCGGTCGTCTTGTTTGCCGAGTTTGACCGAAGCGCGTCCGGCATGCAGTTTGTCGAAAAGGCGACGTGGATCGAAATCGATTTGAACCGGGAAACGGATGCGCTAAGCCAATATTCGTCCTATTCCTACCGTTTCCAGTATCATCTCGGCGTGGACGGCGTTTCGATGCCGCTCGTGTTCCTGACCGCGCTGATCAGCACGATGGCGGCCCTCGCGTCGGTGCATATCCGGAAGCGCTGGAAAACGTATTTTATTTTGTTCCTGCTTCTGGAAATCGGCATGTTCGGGGTATTCATGGCCCGGGATCTGTTCCTGTTCTTCCTGTTCTTCGAACTGGCGCTCGTTCCCGCTTTTTTCATTATCGCGATCTGGGGATACAAAGATCGGGAAAAAGCGGCCAACAAATTTCTGGTGTATAACGGCGTCGGATCCGCGATCATGGCGATCGCGTTTCTGATCCTGATCAATACGGCCGGATTCACCACCCCCGGCATGGCCGATAACGGCAATGATCTGTATTACAGCGGCGATCTGGAGGTCATAGCCGCCAATTTGAACAACCCCGACGCCATCGTCAACCAGGATCCCGGCGAACGGGGACTGAATCCGTACTACGTCAGTGACGCGATGAAGACGGCGCTGTTCTTGCTGCTGCTGGTCGGATTCGGCATCAAGCTGCCGATCTTTCCGTTCCACACCTGGATGCTGCGCGTGCATGCGGAGGCGCCGCCGCCGCTGGTCATGATTCACTCGGGCATCCTGCTGAAAATGGGGGCGTACGGTCTGCTGCGCTTCGGCGTGTTCCTGTTCCCGGAACAGGCGGAACGTTGGGCGCTGCTGCTCGCCATTCTCGGCGTGATCAACATTCTGTACGGCGCCGTGATCGCGTTCGTGCAAAAGGAGTTCAAGCTGATTCTCGCCTACTCCAGCATCAGCCACATGGGAATCGTGCTGATCGGGCTGGCGGCGTTGAACGAGGCGGGCGTCAAGGGAGCGGTGTTCCAACTCGTTTCTCACGGGCTGATCTCCGCGCTCTTGTTCCTGATTGTCGGCAGCCTGCATGAACGCACCGGTACGACGGACATTCGCGAACTCGGCGGGCTGGCGAAGTCGATGCCGTTTATGTGCGGCGTGCTGATCGTCGCCGGGCTGGCGTCGCTCGGACTGCCGGGCTTGTCCGGTTTTGTCGGCGAGCTGATGGCTTTCCTCGGACTGTTCGACGTGCTGCCCGCCGTCACGATCGTCGGCGCGCTCGGCATCATTTTGGCTGCGGTGTACGTGCTTCGCGGGGTCATGCGCATCATGCACGGACCCTTGCCGGAACGTTTCCAAGGCGTGAAGGACGCGCGGCTGATCGAAGCGATTCCGATGATCGCCCTCGTCGCCTTCATCGTGCTGCTCGGCGTATATCCGGCGGTGCTCGGCGGAACGCTGGAGCCGGCCATTCAAGATTTCATGCTGCGGATCGGAGGGTGACCCAAGATGCAACCGATGCGACTGCAACTCGAAGATTTGTTTTATCTGGCGCCGGAACTGACCTTGGTCGTCACCGCCGTAGTGCTGGCCGTGCTGGATCTTCTGCTGCCGAACCGCACAAGCCGCGCGCCGCTCGGCGTGATCAGCCTGCTGTCGCTGGCCGTGTCGGCCGCCTTCGTCGTCTACTTCATGACCGACGCCAATGCGGGCGAAGCCGCCGGTGAAGTGATCCAGCTGCTCGGCAACAGCTACCGCGTCGACGATTTCGCCAACGTGTTCAAGCTGTTGATGCTGGCGGGCACGGCTCTCGTCGTTTTCCTGAGTTTGGGCCATGTGCACCGTGCGGAGCAATCCGGCATCCGGCATATCGGCGAATACTACTATTTGTTCCTGCCCGCCGTGCTGGGCGGTATGATCATGGCCTCTTCGGGAGACCTGATCACGCTGTATGTCGGTCTCGAACTGCTTAGCATCACCACCTATGTGATGGTCGCCCTGCGGAAAGCGGACCAACGGTCCGGTGAGGCCGCGTTCAAATATTTGGTCAACGGAAGCATCGCATCCGCCTTTATCTTGTACGGCATGTCGTTTCTGTACGGCATGACCGGCAGCACCGACATCGGGGTCGTATACCGGGAGCTCAGCCAGTTCGATCCGTCGTTCAGCGCGCTCGTATACGTCAGCTTTTTCCTGATGCTCGGCGGGTTCGGCTTCAAAATCGCGGCCGCTCCGTTCCATACGTGGGCGCCGGACGTCTATCAAGGCGCGCCGACGCCGGTGACGGCCTTTCTGGCCACCGTCTCCAAGGCGGCGGCGTTCGCGCTGGTGTTCCGGATCGTGTATAACCTGTACCTGATCGGGAATTCGGAAACGCCGGTGTTCGACGACGCGTTCCTCGCCATCATGATTGTGGCCGCCGCCAGCATGATTGCCGGCAATGCGCTGGCGCTCCGACAGCGCAACATGAAGCGGCTCCTGGCGTATTCCGGCATCGCCAACGCCGGCTACCTGCTCGTACCGATCGGCATCATGTTCGGCGATTTGAACATGCATTTGTCCGGCTTTACGGAAATGATGTTTTACTTGACGGCGTACCTGTTCATGAATATCGGCGCGTTCGCGGTACTGATCGCCGTCAGCCGCGCGGCGGGCCACGACGAGATGAAAGGATTCGCCGGGCTGTATTATCGCTCGCCCTTTACGGCGCTGGCCATGACCGTGCTGCTGCTGTCGCTGGCCGGTTTGCCGGTAACCGGCGGTTTCGTCGGGAAATTTTACATTTTGCTGGGAGCGGCGCAGGTGCGGCAGTACTGGCTGGTCGCCGTCATGTTCCTGACGAGCGTAGCCTCCTTTTACTACTATTTCTCGATTATCCGGCAAATGTACATGAGGCAGGCCGGCGGCAACGAAGCCGTGAGGCTGACCGGCCCGCTGTCGGTAACGATCTGGATTTGTACCTTGGCGACCGTGTTGCTCGGCGTATTTCCGGGCTGGGTCGTGCGGCTGATGGAACGGGTATTCAGCATACAGACCGATTTGTTTATTTTCTAGCCTACGGACCACGGTATAACCGTCAGGGAAGCTGACGCCCTGACGGTTATATTTTTGGTACGCCCAGCATGGGCGTCATCTATACGGTGAAAGTCCGGAATGGGGGCTGGCGAGCGCCTACCATTAGCCAAGGGCAAGGGTGTCGGTCGTGAGGCCGAATCTGAAGGAAGCCGGAGGCAAACGC
>Ga0207866_1001625_pt1 | contig 20419 bp, 22 predicted proteins | sample HigsolmetaAR203D_FD_184835 | JGI IMG/M metagenome (GOLD analysis project Ga0207866, IMG submission 184835) | Ionic liquid and high solid enriched microbial communities from the Joint BioEnergy Institute, USA - AR20-3-D (SPAdes) (version 2) ...
ACAGCCGGACATTTTATTCACAGGTTTCACACACGCTACGCACCGCATGAAAGCTTGTTTTCATTGTTATTCACAGATTTATACACATTATCCACAGAGTTGTGGATAGAATAATGGGGATAAGGTGGGGAAAATACATCGGTGATCATTGGGGGTGTGGATAAGTTTCTTTCTTATACCTCCATTCACACAACCCCCAGATGACAAAAAAATCTCCCGATATTCACTAATATCGAGAGATGACTCTGTTGCTTTGTATTTCTTTGTTCGTTGTCCACTCGTCGGGCTGGTCATTCTTCGAAGTTCACTTAAAATGAACATGAAACAGAGGCAGATTATGCGTGTAATCCACTTCGATATTTACACCTTGAGAATCAATTGAGTATCTTGGTCTGTGTTCGGAAACAAGATCCTTTATGCCTTTGCGTTCAAAATCCATCGAAGATGAGAACAACTCCAGAAAATCCGCATCCAGTCCGTGTTTATTCGAACGGAACTTTTTGTTTTCAATGTCATGTTCTGTGACAAGGATGAAATTTGAATGATCTATGGACTCCATGAATCTCATTTTGTCCACATGATTAACCAAGTGATCATCATTGCCTTGGAAAGTTAAGATTTGTGTTTTGTTGGGTACATTCCCATTATATAAGGATCGAAGATTAAGGGCTCTTTTATTTTTAATCAGTTTTCTCGCCAAATATTCAAATTCCACCGCTAGTGTAGATTGGCCTACTTGGGCATAAAGAAATCTGTTCGTAGATAAATACTGCGGTTCTAACCAAGCGGAATTATCAATAAGAAACGAAAACAAATGAGGAGCCAATACGTTGCTCAGGTGCAACAAATACGCCCCGTGGGAGTGTCCGTATCCAATCACCCGATTGGTGTTAAACCGAAGCTGGTTTTCGCTCAGGATGATTTTAACGGCTTCGACTGCAGTAATAATATCGATAGCCTGCATAAATCCCATATCATTAAACTCTGTCATACTCTCATCCATAACAGCGAAAACCGGAAACACGATATTTCTGTCTGATAATAGTTGAAGAAATCCTGGCCAGTCGTTGTTGATCAGGGCAACCTCATTCGGCGCAAAATGTTCATGCAATAACCGCTGATTCTTGATTGTCATACGATTAGCATTCTGCATGAACCTGCTTCCAAAGTAATCACATTGAATGGTTACCAGATTGAATTGATCGGGGAAAGTATTCCTCATTTTTTTGTAAACATTTGAGTCAATATGGCCGCCAAAACCTGGCACAAACACAACAAGACCCGTGCTCTCATCGACACCATTGTCCGGCACGCAAAAATCAATACGCAGTTCTCTGCCAGTATCGCCGTTATAAATATTATAATGAGCTGGAATTTTAATGCTATGGTGCGTCGACATGGTAACCTCCAAATTTCATGTTGCATGTAATCGCAACGGGTGTCGAGGCAAGCAGCTTACCAGCAATTCAAGCCCCCATCTACCACGATGTTATGTCCAGTTACATAACTTGAAGCGTCGGATGCCAGGTAGATCAATGCGCCAACCATCTCCTCTGGCCTGGCCATCCGGCCCATAGGGATCCTCGCCGAATATTTCTGCTTGAAAGTATCATTCTGTCCGCTCTCTACCCCGCCAGGAGTGATCGCGTTCACTCTGATGCCGTACTCCGCCCAATAAGCGGCTAAATACTTCGTCAATCCAACCACCGATGCCTTGGACGCCGAATATACAGCCGGAGAGCTGATCTGTCTGTCCATGTAATATGACCCTTCATAGATTCGTTTGTCAGGGGCCATGATCCCGTATATCGATGCCGTTTGAATGATGCTGCCGCCTTTGCCTTGGGCGATCATCCGCTTGCCCACTTGCTGGGCCATCAGGAACATGCCGTCGATATTGACGGACATCACCTTCCGCCATTCGTCGATGGAATAGTCCTCGAACGAAGCAAAAAATTCATCCAGATTACTGGATTTGCTGGCGGCGTTATTATGAAGGATATGAACTTCGCCGAAGTCGCGGTCATATTGATCCATACAAGCCTTCACTTCCTCCGGAGAGGAAACATCACAACGATAAGCCACCGCTTGTACGCCATACGTTTCGCTCAGCGTCTGCGCCAGCTCTGCAGCCTTGTCCAGGTTCATGTCCACAATGGCCACATTGGCGCCAAACTCGGCGAGACCGGTGCAGAAATGTTGCCCCAATATCCCAGCGCCGCCGGTGACGATCGCATTCTTGCCAGTCAGGTCATACATGGACGCATATTTGCGGTTAGACAATTTGACCATCTCTCTTTCGCATCAATAGTTCGACAATCTCAAAGTCGAGTTCGGAGTCAATATCCACGGAGCGTTCCTCAGGCATCTCATACAGCATCGTATCATGGCGAAACAGCGGGCCGCCGTCCATTAAGACGTCCCGCTTCCATACGTAGATCGAAGCATTCATATCGTAGCATTTCGGAGCATCTTGCCTGCGCACGATAGGCTTATCCAGTGGCTTGGACAGTTGCGCGTAACCATCCTGATTCAACTCGACAAGATTAAAGTAAGGCGAACGTCGTGCTGGTGCACCTGTGATCACATTGGACACCGAATGATCAAGCAGCATTTGGATACAAGCTTTGATATCCTCGACTGTCCTAAGCGGTGATGTTGCATCCAGATCCACCACAATATCGTACGTCATCCCCGAAAGCTGTTCCGCTTGTTCCACGCAGTGCATGATGGCTGGCAACTTGGCTGCTGTATCGGATGCCAACTCTGCCGGACGCTTGATGGTATAGTCTGCTCCATATTGCTTCGCGACAGCCAATATTTCGTCCGAATCACTGCTTACAGCGATTCGCTCAAAGCATCCTGACGCTTTCGCTTGCAGAACGCTGTAAGCAATCAATGGCTTACCGAGCATCATGCGCAAATTCTTGTTCTTGACGCCTTTCGAACCGCCTCTAGCACAGATTGTGCATATCATCCGCATATACCCACGCCCTTTCTGCTGCAGCTTGCTCAGCTGCACAGATAATCCTGATCACTTCCATGCCTTCCCGGTAACTGCATAGCCTTTGGTAGTCCCGATTGATCAAGGCGGTATGCTGGGACAGGTAAGTCTCATCTCGGTCCAGTGTGATCTGGACCATGTCCTCCTGATTCACTTGCAGGTTGCCTCTTACCAGGTCAGCCCGGATTGTCATCTGATCTGTATTGATGATGATCTCCCGTTGGCTGATCCGATCCAGATAATTCATATGCATATTCACCATTGGGCAACGGTCCGTCTCGATCAGGAGCGAGAACAGATCATCGCTGTCTCCAGCCAGATGACTGTACTTCCCGCCGATCGCGGTGAGGCGGCGCCACGATCCAAACAGAACCTGCATCAGATCAATTTCGTGGCTGAGATCGCGCAGAACCCCACCACCAGTTGCTTTGGACACAGAATAATTGGTCGTATAATCACGTCCAGGACGCCATGTCGGCAAATATTGACCGACATACATGTGAACAGACAGCAACCTCTGGCCTTCGATCAATTCGCGAATCTTGACAATGAGGGGATGGAATCGAAACTGGTACGCAACATGGATACGCGCCTCATCAAGTCCGGACAGACGGGCAGGATGATCAAATATCGGCTTCTCGACAAGGATGTCTCCGGCATATTCAGATCGAGCGAGTTCCTCCAATGTTCGAAGATGCTCTGAGGTCTTGTTCGCGATGACGATGATATCCCACGCTTTCGCTTGCATCGCTGCTTCAAGGGTAGGAAAACCTTCCGATTCATTCAGGTGTACTTCACCCAATCTCCGTGTGACAACACCTATACAGCAACCCAACTGACGAAACAATCTCGCATGTCGCTGTCCGATCGAACCATAACCAACAATCAGAACATTCATCGGAACACCTCAAAGAAGTCACCGTTGGCCTTCTCATAATCGCTTATCCTGCCAATATCCATCCAGTATTCACGTATCGGAAATACGCCGACCTCATCCCCTTGTTCCAGCAGTTTATCAAATAAAGTCGGCATATCATAGAAAGTATCCCTGGGAATCAACGACAGAACCTCGGGATTCAGCACGTAAATGCCAGCGTTGATGAAGAACTGTTGGACCGGTTTCTCTTCGATGCCCACCAATCTATGCTCCGCTGTCTTCACAACACCATAAGGAATCTGCTGCTCGATCTCTCGTACGCACATGGTTGCGGACATGCCATGCTGTTCGTGATAGGTCAATAATTGATCGAAGTTGACCTTGGTCAGCAGATCACCGTTCATGATGATGATCGGCTTGGTTGGTTGCTCAGGCAACAAGGACAACGCTCCTGCAGTGCCCAGTCGTTTCGTCTCATTGATATATCTGATGTTCACGTTCCAGCGTGACCCATCTTGGAAGTAACCTTTGATCTGCTCAGCCTTATAATTCACAGAGAGATAGAAATTCACGAACTGATGCTCGATAAACTCCAGCAGGATCGTCTCCAAGATTGGCCTGTCACCGACCCTCAGGAGAGGCTTGGGAGCATGATCGGTCAAGGGCCGAAGTCTTGTTCCCAACCCTCCGGCCATGAGAATCACGAGATTGTCTTTTTTGCGTTCATCCAGCAGGCGTTCATAGATGTATAAATCGACGACTCGATATTGATGATCCACTACCGGTATATGTCTGAGGCCTCTTGCTCGCATGAGCATCTGAATGTCCTTGGGGCTCTCATGGATGCTGGCTACCACCGGATCAACATGCATGATTTGCGTCACGGGATTCGTGAGTGCAATACCGCGCAAGATGCCTCTTCGCATATCGCCATCCGTTACAGTGCCTAACAGACGCCGGTCACTGTCCACAACGAGTGCAATCTGCAGCGAACTTTGCTCGATGATCTTGATCGTATCAAGGATTGAGGTTTCCGGGGATACCAGTACGCTCGTCCAATTCTTCATCCTTCGCCCTCCTCAATAGTTCGGCCTCCAAAGCCTTGACTCGGTCCTCCAAGGAATGAATATATCTCATAATATCCATCCCCAGTCTTGTACCAATTTTGAAACGGGGAACGAATCTGGCATCTGGCATCGACGCATATGAGACTTCGATCATACGGATGGTAGAATCTCCTGTTTTGACGATAACGCCATCCCGATCCTTGCCAACAACTTCACCCGGGGTCCCAATATAAGACGGAGCGCCAGGAATCAATGAGGTTTTCCAGACGATAAGTTCCTGGCCATCCTTCATCGTGCGGGCTCCTGGAGCAGGACTCGTAATCGCTCTGACGAAATTGTGAATCCGCTCGCTGGACCATTCCCAGTTAATGCTCTCATCACCCGGCAGCCTGCGGCCGCAATAAAATCCGACAGGATGAATTTCAGCTTGCTTCTTCGGTGTGACTCTATTCTCATAGATCAACAACAACGCCTCTAACAATGCGTCCGCACACAAGTCCGAAGCCTTGTCCAGGATCGTCGCATAATTGTCAGCCGGATCAATCGCTCCGTGCTTCTGCACGATGATATCTCCGGTGTCGATACCTTCATCTATATAATGAACAGTGACACCATAAGAGACTTCGCCGTTGATCAATGCCCAGTTCAATACATTGCGCCCCCTGTAGAAGGGGAGCGCACCTGCATGACAATTGATAAACCCTCTCGGTGCTATTTCCAAGATTTCGCGTTTTAAGATCTGGTTAAACGACATGGAGACAAGCAGGTCCGGTTGTCGTTCTTGGATGAAGGACAGAAATTCCGGTGAATTGACGTTTTCATGCGCCAGCCACTTAATACCGTTGTTCTCGGCCATTTCGATCAGTACCGGGTCCTGGGTGTCATATCGAACAACAATAAAATCTACCTCATATTCAGGATGCTTTAACATTTGGCACAGCGCTTTATGCGCCCACAACCCATCAGCGAAGTAACCGATCCTCAAGCCCTATCACCTCATCGGATTTGTAATCCCTGTCCGCCAGTTTGCCAAGATAGTCATAATAATAGAGAGGAGATATACCGGTACCCGGCCGCTTTACGCCAAGATTACGGACGGTGAAAGGTTCACCCTCCTTGATGTCGGTCAGGGCAACAAGACTTTTTCTGGCGATATGGACATTCCTCAGTTCGGACTCTACGGATTTTTTGACCGGCGATCCTAATGCAGCCTCCACCTGACGGATTGAACGGATCAACAATTGCAGTTCATCTGGGTTAAGTGAGGCTTTATGGTCCGGGCCAGGTAAAGCCTTGTCCAATGTAAAGTGTTTCTCAATGACCGCAGCTCCCCTGGCTGTGGCTGCAATGGACACCGCGACTCCCTCTGTATGGTCAGACAAGCCGACTGGCAATTGAAAAGCTTGAGATAGAGTATCCATCGCACGCAAATTGACATCATGAAACGGAGCCGGATATTCCGTTGTACAGTGAAGCAATATTACTCTTTCCCGAAGCAACTGTTGCCCTTGATCCGTTTGATAGGCTTGATAGAAATGGTCCATGGAAGGCTTCACGCCATCATCATTCGAATAAATCAAACCGAAGGACAGAACCGCCAACGCTGCCTCAACATCTCCTAAACTGCTCATCCCCGTTGACAAGATGATGCGTTTACCAGTGCGCGCTGCATGAAGCAGAAGCTGAGCATTCGTAATCTCACCGGATGGGATCTTAATATAAGGAATATCGTGCTTGCTTACCAAGTAGTGCAAACTCTCAACATCAAACGGTGTTGACATAAACGCAATGTTGCATTTCTTGCAATGCTCGATGATCGCCTCATGCATCACATCAGTTAGTTCGAGTTTTCTTAGCATCTCAAATTGAGACTCATTGGCACTTGTGGTTTTCAACTGATAATCGGCCTTCGGCGCCTGCTTGCTCACCAGTGAATTCGCCTTAAAGGTTTGGAACTTGACAGCATCTGCACCTGCCTGGGCCGCTATTTCCACCAGTTTTAACGCCATATCTAGTGATCCGTTATGATTGACCCCCGCTTCAGCGATAATGAATGTTCTGCCGGACATGTTATCCCTCATTTCTGCATCTGCCGATGAATGATACTTACCGTTGCATATCCAGATCATAAAATGATTTATACAGAATATTGCTCAGCGAATGGTGTTTCAGAACTTCTTTGATGCGGGCAGACACATTGCCATGCCCGTAGATCGAAGGCGATTCTGCCACTATCCGCCTGAAAGAGGCGGATAGAGCTTGATGGATGGCTTGCACAATCTCTTCCTTGTTCTCAGATACATGGATGACGGAAGCCCCCGCTGCACGCCCTTTCTGTCTGTCGCCAATATTTACAGTCGGCTTCATCAACGAAGGAACCTCGATGATGCCGCTGGATGAATTTCCAATGACCAGATCGCAATGTTTGACAGCGCTCAGATATCTGAGTTGCCCAAGCGAAGCTACGACCAACACTCTGTCCCGCTGTTCCTGAGCGAATTCCTCCATCATCTGAATGATGATATGGCTGTTGGGATCCGCATTCGGTTTGGTCATGATCACTTTATAATCTGGGAATTCCCGCAGCGCGTCCAACAAGTTGCGGAATGCCTGTGAAGGTCCCGACGCATCTAATGTAACGGGATGATACGTGCATACAAAATACTTGTCTCCCAAGGAGAAATTAAGCGATTGTTCTAACTCATCGCGGTTAAGCAGATTCAAATTGACAATATTATCGATGCCGATTGCTCCGAAATTAAAAACCTTATCCGGGTGTTCACCCAATTGAATGACTCTTCTTCTGTATTCTTCAGTCGATACAAAATGAAGATGCGCCATCTTGGTAATGGAGTGGCGGATGGCTTCGTCAATCGCCCCTTCAGTCCGCTCACCGCCGTGTATATGGGCGATCGGTATCCTGGCGATCATGGCGGCTTGCGCAGCCGTCATGATCTCATAACGGTCGCCAAGGATAACGACGATATCAGGCTGCAACCGGGCATAAGCATCGGCGAATCCGATCAACGCGAGCCCCATTGACTTCGTCACCGCTGCGGGAGTGTCGCTGGCCAGCAACATCTCGATGCGCTCATGAATGGGGAAGCCATCTTGCTCGATCACTTGGACGGTATATCCGAACTCCGGAGAAAGATGGGTTCCCGTTACGATCAACTGCAGTTCGAGATCAGGATCCTGCTGGATCTCCCTCATTAACCAATAAAGCAATCCATATTCCGCACGTGTGCCGGTAACGACACATATCTTCCTCGGCATCAAGTTAGAGCGTCCCCCTTACCTATGAGCCGTGCCTTCTCTTCGCCAATCCTGCACTGCTCGGAATATTGACCAATCGGCGTGCTATGCTTACGGCCGCGGTCATATCCATCGCAGGACAATTCCTAAACATCTCAAGTTGATGCATCAAGGTCCAAGCAGGTCTGCTCATGAGACCGGCTTCATTTAATCTGCGCAGCACTTCGTCTCTCATATCCTGGTTATCATCATCCAGCATAATCGCGTTTAGCCAGTAGTTGCTGCGAGCATAACCCGGTTCCACGACGAATGTGAAGCCGGGTTTGCCGGAGAATTCTTCCCGATACGCTTCGGCCAACTGGCGTTTCTGCTCGATGAAGCTAGGCAAATGTTCCATCTGCGCGCAGCCGAGGGCGGCATTGATATTGGGCAGCCGATAGTTGTACCCGATCTCATCGTGCACATATTCCCACGCATGCGGCAACTTAGCGGTGGTTGTCAGATGTTTGGCTCGTCTGGCCAGGTTCGCATCATGCGTCAGGATGGCTCCTCCGCCGCCGGTTGTAATGATCTTGTTGCCGTTGAAGCTGAGGGCAGACAACTTGCCGAAGCTGCCAGTATGCTTTCCTTTATAATAACTGCCCAGGGATTCAGCCGCATCTTCAATCATTTCCAGTTGAAATTTTCTGCACACCTCAACCAACGGGTCCAGATCTACCGGATGACCGAAGGTGTGCATCGGCACAACCGCCTTGATCCTGCGCCCGGTCTGGCGATTCCAGCAAGATCCATCCTTCACCGCCGAAATCTCACTCAGATAGTCGCCAAGTTTATAAGGATCAAGGCCCAATGTGCGCATATCCACATCCACGAAATGCGGCACAGCTCCTATGTAGCTGACCGCATTGGCCGTGGCAACAAACGTCAGGTCAGGCACTAAAACTTCATCGCCTGCTTCGACCCCGCCGAGCTTGAGCGCTATATGCAAAGCAGCCGTACCGTTTACAACGGCTACGGCGTGCGGTATTCCTGTAAATTCCTCCAACATCCGTTCGAATCGGTCCACGTACTGACCCACAGAAGAGACCCAGCCCGTGTCGAGGCAGTCTTTCACATATGCCCATTCATTACCCATAAATTCCGGAGCGTGCAGGGGAACCTTCTCTCCCTGATGATCGATGACCTTCCGGATGCTGTCTATAATCAAGTCCACTTCAAGGTTTGCCGCCATAAGTGAGGACTCCCTGTCTTTTAAATGTTGTAACGATTAGCCTTGTATTGCTGAAGATTCTCTGGTTTGACGAACCATTCAATCGTCTCTGTCAATCCTCGTTTTAACCCTTCAATTCCGCCATACTCTGGCGACCAGTTGAGCAATTGCTTGGCCTTTGTATTATCTGCCCATAACCGCTCTACTTCGCTCTTCTCTGGCCTGATTCGGGCCATATCGGTTTCAATCTCAATCTTCCTGTCCATCAGCTCTGCGATTAAACGTACCGTATCCCCGATTGAGATTTCGTAGTTACTGCCGATGTTGATCACTTCACCAATCGAATGGTCACTGTTCGCCACTGCCATAAATCCGGCTACCGTATCTTTGATGTAGTTAAAGTCACGGGTCGGTTCGATGGCGCCCAACTTGATCTTGTTCGCTCCGCTTGCGATCTGGGTGATAATCGTCGGGATGACGGCTCTCGCGGATTGTCTCGGTCCATACGTATTGAACGGCCGGATAATAGCCACCGGCGTACCGAACGAATAATAGAAGGACATCGCGATCTGATCCGCGCCGATCTTGCTGGCCGAATAAGGCGATTGGCCGTGAAGCGGATGTTTCTCATCGATCGGTACATACTGTGCCGTGCCATAGACCTCACTGGTGGAAGTGTGGACGACCTTCTGCACGCCCAGTTCCCGCGCCGCTTGTACAACATTCAACGTGCCCTTCACGTTTGTATCGATATACGTATCCGGCGAATGATACGAATAGGGAATGGCGATCAACGCCGCCAAGTGATAGACCACTTCACAACCCTTCATCGCTTCCTTCACGCCATGCGGGTCGCGAATATCACCGGCGAACACTTCAATCTGATCCTTGATATGCGGAGGGGAATGGTCCAGCCATCCCCACGAGTTAAACGAATTATAGTAAACGAAGGCACGAACATCATAGCCGCGCCGTACCAGCTCTTCCGCCAGATGCGAGCCGATGAAACCGTCTGCGCCTGTGACGAGCACTTTCTTCATACGGTTCCACTCCTAGATAGTTGTAATCTGTGAATGACTTCCTCGATACTTTCTTTGAGAACAGGTGTTACTTTGTTGAAACCGGCAATGATCGGGAGGATGCAGTTAACCAGCTTTCTCATTTGCTCTGTCTGATCGGTTTCCGCAGCGATATGAGACCAATTACGGCGGACATAATCATATTCCGCATACAGAAGGAAGCGGTAGATGCTTTTGAAATATTCATGTCCGTCCATCTTGTTCCATGTTTTGTTAAATTTCTCGAACCATTTCTGTATCCCTCGTGGATGATTCTGATATCGTGTCGATTCTTCGACAAGCGTCTTTAAGTCATCCACATATTTAGACAGAGACTCAATCGCTTTTTTCGAATTATCCAGCCTTCCCATTACTCTGCTAATCTTCGAAGATGGATAAATCTCCAGATATTGATTGATCTGTTGAGTGAAACCTTGCGGATCAATCGTCTGTTGACACTCGCTATACAACTCTTCCAGTGTTTTGACTTGGGTATGGCGGATAACAGCCCCAATTCGTGATGCGTTGTAAAACTCAGCATGCGGATAGATCTCAATTAAAGCTTCGATGCCCTCTTTCAGCACCAACATGGCTTGGCTTGTACGATTCTTTCCTCCACTGACGTTTTCGATCATCACATCAGCGTGCTGGACCATGCTTTTCTGAACATTCTCACTGACGTGCTGGACACCAGATGCATAGTGCTGATCATTCGGAAAGGAAAAGTCCTGTCCGATGAAGAAAATTTGAGTGCATTGCATATATAACGCGGCTTGTATCGCAGTTCCCGTTACCGTTGATGTGGTGTGGAATACAGGATCACCTTCATCGAGTTCCATATAATATCGGCTTATGGCGTCATTATTAAAATAGGCATGCAGAAGCAACTTCCAATCCGCATCCAATATCGTATGCTTGATAGTCGGAATGAATAAAAACGGAATGTGATGGATGTTTAATCCTTCGAAGACCTTCGCATTCACCTCCGAGGGGTCCATCGAAACGATCAGGTCCGGTTCAATCCCATGATGAATCAACCCCTGAACACTGGAGCCTGCAGCGATAATGATGGCATGATTCTTCAGCCGCTTTAACCACTCGCTCTCCATGGCCAATGATGGTCCAGAACCAACGATAATCGCAGGTACTCCTTTACCTATTCCCTTAAGAGAGCGGAAGGAATGGGATTCCAACACCTTCCTCAGATTAAGGATAATATTCTCTGCCCATGAATCCTGGAACTTATACATCGTATTGAGATTGGAGCGATAGCCGCGGGATACGGATTTGATCACGTTCATTAGTTCATCGATCGTCGTCGCGTGGACCTTCCGATATGGTGGTACGATCAACAAATCGCAATTGGTGACCAAAGAATCGAACAGCTTATTCACAATATACCTTTGAAATGCTTCACCTGTCCCCACGCCAAATAATGCCAATTGCTTGCTTTTTAGCAATGGGATCAGGTTTACGCGTTCAACGGCCGCCATAAAGATATCCAGATCAGGTTCGTATAGGAAGATTTTCTTATCAGGGAACCGTTCCATGAACACTTTCAGATGATAACCCAATCCAAGTCCACAGAACAAAATATTCTGAACCTCGGCGTATTGGCCTTCAATCGACTTCAACCATCGATCAGCCTCAGCCTGCGGATCATATCTGCTGTACAAGGCAACCTCTCGTTGGTCGGGCAGTGTAACCATGAGATTCACTTGATGATTCTGCGACTCGATCACTTGAACCCGAGAACGATCATAATCTTGGTTTCTTATCAATTGATAAATGTCGGGGTAATAATCTCTTAGGAACATCAAGTTATCTGCAACGTACTTTTTCATTGTTCTACCCTCGATACCATCGAATTCAACATCCGCGATACGGATTGCCCGAGTTCGTATCGAATGACATCTCCAACCAAGACGAAGTCTTGATCTTCGATCGCCTGATTGATCTCGGCTACATGGGTTTTGACCGCATCGATGAAAACGGTGACTTCATTGGCGAAGGACGGCTGCCCAGCATGATGTTGGCCATGCGCGATAATCGTCTGAAGAGCTTCAATCGTAAACCCTAAAGCCTCAGACAATTGAGACAACTGATTCCACGCATCCATGTTCACATCTCCATAGAACATATCAGAAATGGTCTCAATCGCCTTGGAAACCTTGCCCAGGTAATCAACAATGTCTGCATATAAGCTGTCAATGATCTCATCCGGAGTAACTGAATGAACTTCGATATTTTGAATGGGATTCAAGTTCGATACCAGAAATGATTCAACGGAACCTGTTACATCAACCCCATCAATTGTAATCAGCTTAATCACTTTACCTTGCTGATACACATCATTGACGATCGCATTCAACTCGTTCATGATCTGTTCGCGATCGTCCGATTCAAACTGTTTGTATACGGTTCCGTTATGCACGATTAACATCAGCTTATCAACACCTTTGGGTTCAATAGTCACTTACTACTATTATCGGCTTGTGAAGCGGCTGATTGAATAGAAAAACTCTCCAATCGTATGATTGGAGAGTTTTGGTGTTGAAGATCGATTAACCAAGCAGACGCAGTACGTTTTGCGGTACAGCATTTGCTTGTGCAAGCATTGCTGTGCCTGCTTGTACGAGGATTTGGTTCCGAGTGAACTCGGTCATTTCCTTCGCCATGTCTGCGTTGCGGATGCGGGACTCGGAAGCCGACAGGTTCTCTGCGTTTACGCCCAGGTTGTTGATCGTATGCTCCAGACGGTTTTGAACAGCACCGAATGTAGCGCGCAGCTCGGAAACTTTGCCAATTGCTTCTTGAATCGTGGAAAGAGCTGCTCTCGCACCAGCAGCAGTGGAGATGTCGATACCGCCTGTTCCGAACAGATCGTCGGAAGATACACCGCTGCTCAGGTTGATCGAGATCGTAGTGCTTCCTTCGTATCCAACTTGGAAAGTTACCTCGCCTGCAGATCCGCTCAGAAGGCTGATGCCATTGAACTTCGTTGTAGAAGCGATGTTGTCGATCTCTTCAAGCAGTTGGCTAACTTCCTTCTGCAGATATGCACGGTCAGTTTCATCTTCGAGCGTTCCGTTTGCCGATTGGTTAGCCAATACGTTCAAACGTTGCAGCATCGAGTGAACTTCTGTCAGCGCACCTTCACCAGTTTGCAACAGCGAGATGCCGTCTTGAGCGTTCCGCATGGCTTGGTTGTAACCATTGATTTGGAAACGCATCTTCTCGGAGATTGCCAGGCCAGCAGCATCGTCAGCAGCGCGGTTGATGCGGTAGCCGGAAGACAGTTTCTCCATCGTCTTGCCCATTTGAGTGTTGTTGAAGCCCAGGTTGCGGTGAGCGTTGATTGCCGCAACGTTCGTGTTGATGTACATCGACATGTTTACCATCCTCCATGATATGTAATTATTCAGCCACATCCTTGCGGCCTACTATATATATCGACATATTCTCTGGTTGATTTAATAGTTTCTGCTAAAAATTTTTTCTCATTTTTTCTCATCGAAGAATACAGGTTCATGATCTTCATATCCGCTGTTGTAGTAGGCTCTGCTCGCTTGGCGATGATCCTGTGCGGAACGAAGCATGGAACCCGTTGCTTTAATGTTGTGGTTCATCATCTCGGCAGCGCGTGTCATATTCTCCTGCGCTTTCCGGATGATCGGGCCGACCTTTTGCGCCAGGATGGCATTGCGCTCATTCACTGACACTTGCTCCAGCAGCCGTCGCTCCTCGACCGCTATTTCTGCTTGCAGGTCAAGCCACTTACCAGCCAACTCTTGAAATCTCTCAATAAATTGATCACTGTCCTGCCACTCATGCTCAACGCAGGCAAGCTGCTGATCGCTCACCTGGAGCAATTGGCCATACAGCGATTCAATCCGCTCAAATGAAACCTGGGTATCATGTGCCAATGCTAACATCCTTCCCGATCTCCTGCCATGCCTGTCTCAAGCTGTCGATGATCTGTTCAACCTCACTCAGAATGGACTGATCCTTGCGGATGTTCGCTTGCACAAGCTGATTCACACAGTAGAAGTAGATCTGTTTCAGGTTGGCTGCAAGCGCGCCTCCCTGTTCCTCATTCAAACAGGACATCAGCTCATAGATGATATCCTGAGCTTTGATATTGAACCGGCTGGCGTCTTCCCAACGAGATTCATCCAGCGCTTTGGAAGCCCTCTGGATGTTGGTGACGGCCGCATTATACAAGAGCGAAATCAGCTTGTGAGGAGAAGCAGTCTCATACATGTTCTTCTGATAGATCTGGTAGTTCGAACGGTTGGCAACGTTCATTTTAATAACCCCTTATCCCTAGTATAGAGACAGCGAAGAGATCTGGCTCATCAACCATGACTGTTGACTCTGCAAAGATGCAAGTGCGGTCTCCATTGCCGCGAACTGTTTCTTAAGCTGCTCTTCTTTCAAGGTCAATCGAGCTTCCATGGATTCCATCTGTTTCTTCACGAAGGCGATCTGGCTGTCATAACCTTCGATTTTCGCAGCCAGGATACCGGAACCCGATCTGGTCCATTCCATCAGGGAATCTTTGAATTGTCGGGCGATCCCGCTCTTGTTAGGATGATCAGCATCATCCATTGCGAACAATTGATACACTTCATCCGGCTTTTCCGCAAGAGCTGCTTTAAATTTTTCCTTGTCGAACTTGATGGTACCCGTCATCGAGGATGAGCTTGTAACGCCTTTGTCAATCTCTAATCCAATCTCGAACAGATAACGCAGCCCGGAGGAATTTTCATCGCCAACTTCCCTGTTGAATATTCCGTTCAAATACGATTCCAAGGAGCGCAGCGTTGCATCCCCTTGCAGGGTTTTGCCTTTCGCCGTATTGGATTTGATGGTGGTGATCACATCGTTATAGGCCTTTACGAAGGCTTCCACTTTCTCGGCAATCTTGTCAGCGTCCTTGGTGACGGTGATCGTGGATTCGCCGATCTTATGCAACGTCAAGCTTAACCCCGTGATGACATTGCTCAGGTCGTTGCTCGATGCCTCTATATCGATGCCATTTATGGTTAACACCGCATTCTGGCCGGAGCCGTCCACTGGCTTAAGATCAAAAGTTCCTCCTTCATTAAATGTTATCTTATTGGCTGCCCCGAACTTCTCCGAGGTCAGCACCAGCGTTTTGGAGTCCGGTGTCGTTGACACCAGGCTCGCCTTGACGCCAAGTTTCTTGTCGTTGACGGCATCCATGAGTTTCGTGAGCACTTGATCATAACTCATGTCCGGTTCGATGGTCAACACCGTTTCATTTTCTCCAGCATCTGGTTCATCGCCAGCATTGGCAAGGATGAATTTGTGTCCATTAATCTCAATGGTACCCGTAAGTGTCGAATTATTATCAAATGCTTTCGATTTCACGATATGTTGGGTGGCCAGTTGAGTCACATTAATTTGATAGGTTGTCTCCGCTGCATACTCCGAAACCGTTGCCTTAACAACCGATTCATCGGAGTTGCTGGCACTGCGCAGGTTGAAGTTGCTCTTCAGCAGCAAATCTTCAGCAGCCGAACGCAATGTGTTTAATTTCGTATTAATCGAGCGTACGGCACTAAGCTGCGAGTTCAGCGTTGATTGCTTCGTTTCCAATTTGGTATACGGGATCTTCTCCAACTGCATCAGTTGGGATACGATCGTGGCAGTATCCAGGCCCGATGCAATCCCTGTTAAGCTGAATGACATCTAGATTACCTCCTTTTGGCGTTTCTTACCCTGTGCCAATCTTACAATCTCTCGTCAATATAGATACCGAGTATCTTCTTCATCTTGATGGATAGGTCAATCAGAAACTCCGGCGGCAAGCTGACGATTACTTCGTTCGTCGCGGTATCGATCACTTCGACGATGGAAGTTTTCACCTCCTCGTTATACTTGAACTTCAGGTACTTGCCCGTGTAAGCAAACTCCTTGTTATGCTTGTCTAACTCCTCAATCAGCCTTTCCTTGTCCTGATCGCTCAATAGCGACAGATCGAACCTCTTCTCGCTCGGGTCATCATACCTTTTCGAGTTCGCTATCCGGCCAGCTTCTCCAGCCTGACGGAAAGCCAGGTCTGAATACGAGTTCACTTCCTTGACCGGCAGGCTTGCACTTAGAATCGCATTCATCATTCAACACTCCTTCATTTCCCTTCTTTGCTAATGGTTTTATTAACATTATGCAAGAGTTGGAGAAGTGCAGCTTGGTCCAGCATCTGACTGCCGGCCTTCTTGTTTTCCTGAAGGATGCTTTCCACCAATTCTTTGCGAAGGATCTGGATGTGTTGTGGTGCGGAAATGCCAAGCTTGACCGTTTCTCCCTCTACGCTGACTACCTGAACCTCAATTTGATCATCGATGATGATGGATTCGCCAAGTTTGCGTTTGAGTATGAGCATCTATGAGCCCTCCTTGAATGAGAGCGGATGGCGCAGCGGATATGACGCATCATCGATGATGTGTTGTGCTGCTTTGTGATTGATCGTATTGATGATAATCGGTGCTTTCAGATTCACGTATAACTGATTGTCGACGACATTGACGATGACGAACGTCATGACTTGATCCGGTTTGGCGATCTCCAGAAGATCGATGACGTTCTGACCGATATGAAATCCGTAGTTGTCTGCTGCCAAACTGGCTGGAAGCAGGATGAAGCTGAGCTGTGCGTCCAGTGCGTGCAAGACATGGAATGGACCTTCTTCCACCTGGATCATCGCATATTCATGCAGATCATCGAAGCCGATGATTCCTTTGGGAAAATGGTAGATCTGCTCTTCATCGACCTCAAATTTGCCGTATGCTTCGCTCTCAACTACTCTAACGGATTGCTTGTTCATATCAGATTGGTCCCCGCCTTTATATTGGTGTCGACTCGGATCTCTGGTGGATAGACGCGTACATCAATCTTCGCTCCGAACCTCGGAACAGCGTCCAACTGAATCTGGGCCTTCCTGTCAGCCAGAAATTTCTCGTAGGCGAGCCTGCCGAAAATATTGCCCGGTTCCTTGTGAAAATCACGTGCACGTCGGCCTCCCTGCACTTCCTCTTGGATCGTCTCAACGAACTCCCGCTCTGCGATTGCTCTCCTCTCCTGCAACTGTCCATCCAGCTTCAGGAATCCAATCTCTTCGCTGATTCTGTCGAAATCAGCCCAGACTTCCGGATTGCGGGTCTTGATCGACATCTCGGCAGGGATCGTCTTCGCATCCACGACCACCTGCTCCTGCTTAGGTGACTGCAGAGTTCTCGGCTGATAGGCCAAATGCCCGACGCCGCCTGTTGGACCGATCATACTCTCACCCCTTACTTCTGACGATCAACAGGTTATCTGAGGAAGTCAATCAGGGACACCTGCATGATGCGGGCACCGACCGCGAGTGATGCCTGCAAGACGTTCTCCTTCTGCTGGATCTCGATGATCGCTTCCGCCATGTCGACACTACCTACATCAGCCCGCAGCTCCTTCAGGGTGACGATCTGGTCCTCGATGCGGCTTACAACCAGTTCCAAACGATTCGTCCTTGCGCCTATCTCCGCCCAGCAATTGTTGAGCCGGTCCGAGCACAGATCGATTTTCTCCAGGTCATTCACCAGTTGGTCAGGTTGATTGCCATTCAGATGAGCGAGAATGTCATCAAAGACCTGAAATACATTGTCCGCTGATCCGGCTGTTCCGAAGATTTCTTCGCCTGTCAAGCTGATCGGAACAGATACGCTTGGGCTGACGTTCATGTAGATCACACCGGGATCCGTCGTGTCCAGATGCGGTGCGGTTGTCGAGTACGGAGGCTGATCCGTCTTCTGGCCGTTGAACAGATATCTCCCGGCGAATGTGCTGTTTCCGATCATGACAAGCTGTTCCTTAAGCTGTTCAATCTCCATTGCTATCTGCTTGCGGTTCTCTTCCGGCACCGTACCGTTGGACGCCTGTTGCACTAACACCCGTGCCCGCTTCAGCACATCACTCGTCTGCTGCATCAGCTCATCCATCGTGTTCAAATATCCGAGCCCCGTATTCGCATTCTCCAGGAACTCATTGGTTCGATTGAGCTCACTGTTATATCTCATCAGATAACCGATACCGACCGGGTCATCGCCCGGGCTATGAATACGTTCGCCTGTCGCCAGCTTGTTCTGCCAATCAAGGATGCCCCGATTATTGTTGCGCAGATTCTGCAACAGTTGCGTATGTTGCATCATGGAGGTTACACGCATAATACGATCATCTCACTTTCCGTCTATTGAATGCCTTATCTGCCGACTATGCCCATCTGGTTGATGATGCGGTCCAGCATCTCATCCACCGTTGTCATATTTCTCGCAGCCGCATTGTACGCGTGTTGAAAACGGATCATATCCGCGAGTTCTTCATCCAGTGTCACTCCGCTTACTTGTTGTCGCATCAGATCTGCAGAGTAAGTCAGATCCTGCGAGTTGAGCAGGTGCTGGGACGCGTTGTTGGAGAGCGTACCCAACTGTCCGACAAATGCGCGGAAGTAATCATCGATCGTTCCGGATGAGAGTGATGTCATGTTCGCCGGGAAGGTAAATACATAATCCCGTACATTTGTAAGCGCGAAGGAGATATCGCCGTTGCCTCTGATCACGACGCGATTGCCGTTGACCATCTCGTATTTGCCGGAAGCAGCAATTTTGTTCGTATCATTCTTCACGTCCGGATTGAGGCGAATGTTGCCGATCGTAAAATCTGTAGAGCCGTCTTCCGTCACAAAGAACGGTATATCCGTCTGCGCATCCGGTATCGTATATCCGAGCCGGTGCAGCCCGTTGAACCCTTTGACGATAAATTCCACCGGCGTCACAATCGTCGAATTGGCCGGTATTGTCTGCCCTGCCGGGATGACCGTACCATCAGACAGGGTAACGTCATTCTCTGCCACCATCGGCTGGCTCGTCATATAGCCGTTGGCCAGCTTCACCTTCATGTCTCCATTGACGAGCGTGTTTATCATCGCATTTAGCTGAGTGCGAACGTTCTCCACTTCGGTTATGGAGCGGACATAACCAGCAAGCTTGCCGCCCGTAGCCTGCTCTGCGATTCCTTCGTCAACTTGCACTGCATTGTTGCCTTCGACAACCGTCACTCCAGCAGCGGTGATCGTGTAGGAACCATCTGGCATGTGCGTTACATTGACATCGACCAGTTGGGACAATTGGTCCACCAGCAAATCACGCTGATCCCTCAGATCATTGGCATTCTGGTTAGGCCCCTCGATGCGTTTGATCAAAGCATTCAGATCTGCGATCTTCTGGGTGAGCGTATTCACCTGAACAATCGTGGATGAAATGTTGCTCTCCAGGTCGGATGTGAGATCCGTCAACCCTTTGTCGATCGAATTTAACGTGTCGGTCAAGTTGACGGCCGCTCCGATCAAATCGATGCGGGCGCTGAGCAGAGACGGGTCGCGGTTCAGCACCTCGAGGGAGTTCCAGAACTTGTCCATTACCGCTCTCAAACCGTTGTCAGACGGCTCATTAAGCAGCCCCTCGATCGACGTGAAGGTCTTATCCATAACCTCCCACATCGCCAGCGTCTGATTCTCACGACGGAACTGCAGGTCGAGGAAGGTGTCACGAATCCGCGTGATGCTGTCGTACTCCACCCCGGTTCCGATCTGCCCTGGCATGGTGCTGTTGCGAAATGCCGGCGCTTCGATAGGCGATGCGGCCACAAGATTAACTCGTTGCCGGGAGTAGCCCTCCGTTGCCGCATTGGAGATATTGTGCCCAACAGTTTGCAGCGCAACCCGCTGTGTGAGCAAAGCGCGCTTGGCTGTCTCTATTCCGTGAAAAGTTGAAGTCATGATAACCCTCCCATGATTAACATTCTGGTGTGATCTCCGATCTTCATCCGCTTAGGTCCGATAATCGATTCCGCTTGGCCGCTTCACAAGAGACTGGGCCTTCGGAT
>Ga0207866_1001633_pt1 | contig 20229 bp, 18 predicted proteins | sample HigsolmetaAR203D_FD_184835 | JGI IMG/M metagenome (GOLD analysis project Ga0207866, IMG submission 184835) | Ionic liquid and high solid enriched microbial communities from the Joint BioEnergy Institute, USA - AR20-3-D (SPAdes) (version 2) ...
AGAATTGCCTCCCATCGGTGACATTTCCATTAAAGGCGTGGTCAACGTGGGAGGGTTTATGGAAATGCTTGTTTTGCAAAACACCCGATTACATGTCACTTATTCAATGAGCCATAAAATTGCCCGAGCGATGCTCCTTGCTTATCAACGTCATCTATTGAAAAGGAAACAATATGGCAACCATGACGGCCACTACAACAATGCCTGGAAGCAAATTGGCTATCCGAATTTTCGTTAATCCTGCAATGTTTAAGCCAATCGCCAAAATCATGACGCCGCCCGTTGCGGTCATTTCTTGAATAAAAAGATTCAATGCCGCTTCAGGGATATATTTACTGATCAATCCGGAAAAAACGGCGATCAAGCCTTGATAAATCAACACCGGAAAAGCTGACAATAATACTCCCATCCCTAATGTCGATGTCAAGATAATGGATGTAAAACCGTCAATAATTCCTTTGGTAATGAGGATATCATGATCATTTCTTAATCCGCTGTCCAACGCACCGATGATACCCATTGAGCCAATGACAAAAATAAGGGATGCTGTAATGAATCCTTCTGCTATGTTGCTGTTTGATTCTTTATTTTTGACAATTATACTTTCCATCCATTTTCCAAATCTGTTGAATAGGGAATCCAAATCAATCCATTCCCCTATAATTGCTCCAACGACCAAACTGAAAATCAAGATAATAAAGTTGCTCGTTTCCAATCCCATTTGGATCCCCAGCAAAGCCACAGCCAAGCCAATAATGGAAAGCAAAGTGCTTTTCATTTTTTCCGGCAAATTGCCCAGAAAGCGGCCGATGATCGAACCGATGATAATCAATAATGCATTAACGATTGTTCCAAACAGTACCATATGTAGTGATCCTCTTTCTCTGTAAAAATAGAGCGCCGTAACTGGCGCCCTTATTACAACTCATCATGATCCAAATTTAATATTTCCAAAATTCGTTCCAAATCATCTTCCGAGTAAAATTCAATCTCGATTTTTCCTTTGTTTTTTGTTTTCTTTATTTGAACATTTGTTCCAAAGAATTCTCTTAACTGTGATTCAGTAGCCTGGACAAAAATATCCTTTTTCGGAGTCTTCTTTTTTGTTTCACGTGAAACATTTTCATTCAATTGTTTAATCAATGCTTCCAATTGGCGTACATTCAATGATTGATTAATCGTTTTCTTCGCTACCTCAATCATTTGTCTTTTATTTTTTAAACCTAATAACGCCCTTCCGTGACCCATTGAAAGTTGGCCCTCATTCAGCATTTGCCTTACTTCTTCCGGCAATTGGAGCAATCGGATCATATTTGTGATATGCGGACGGCTTTTCCCTAACCGTTTGGCCAAATCATCCTGCGTGAAATTTAATTTCTCAATCAAATTTTGATAGGCCTCCGCTTCTTCAATTGGTGTCAAGTCTTCTCGCTGTAAATTTTCCAAGATTGCCAGTTCCATCATCTGTTCTTCTGTCATTTCTTTAATAATTGCCGGGATTTCTTCCAAGTTTGCCAATTTTGCCGCGCGGTATCTGCGTTCTCCTACGACAATTTCATATTTTTTCCCTTTTTTTCTTACTACGATGGGTTGGATGATGCCGTGTTCTCGAATGGATTGAGCCAATTCCCCAATCGCTTCATCATCAAATTTCTTCCGTGGTTGAAACGGGTTCGCTACAAGTTTTTGCAATGGAATTTTTTCAACATGTTCATCTTTTTGAATGGACTCCAACGTTTCAGAAGGAAATAGAGCTCCTATCCCTTTTCCTAGTCCTCTAGCCATTTTTAATCACTTCCCTTGCCAACTCTAAATACACTTCAGCGCCGCGAGATTTCGGATCATAGATGATAATCGGTTCTCCAAAACTTGGTGCTTCGCTTAACCGGACATTTCGAGGAATGATAGTTTTATAAACTTTATCCTGGAAATATTTTTTTACTTCCTCAATGACTTGGAGTCCCAGATTTGTGCGAGCATCCAACATCGTCAATAAAACACCGTCAATTGTCAAACTTGGATTTAAATGTTTTTGTACCAATCTGACCGTTGATAATAATTGACTGAGACCCTCTAAGGCGTAATATTCACATTGAACTGGAATGATGACTGCATCGGAGGCTGTCAAGGCGTTGATTGTCAACAAGCCTAAAGATGGAGGGCAATCTATAATGATATAATCATAATCACTTTTGATGTCTTCCAATGCGTGTTTTAAACGCACTTCCCGTGAAATGGTGGAAACTAGTTCGATTTCTGCTCCTGCCAATGAAATCGTGGCCGGTATGACATATAAATTTTCTACTTTCGTTTGTTGTATGACTTTTTTTACATCTTCATCATCGATCAGTACATCATATATACAGCTGGATGTTTCCCCTTTGCTTATGCCGACTCCGCTTGTCGCATTTCCTTGAGGATCGATGTCAATCAGCAATACTTTTTTTCCTAAATAAGCAAGGCAAGCGCTCAAATTCACTGATGTTGTCGTTTTACCAACACCGCCTTTTTGGTTGGCGATTGCAATAATTCTTCCCAATTTTGTGCACCTGCTTTCATCTTTATCAAATGATTGATAATCTATTGTACAATGATAATTTTTTTACCTCTTTCATTCTATCAAATTTATAACCAAGTTGTATTCTATATGCTATTATTTCTGAAAAATTTTATATAGAAAAAGCGGCCGCCTCCTGTCATAAAGAGACGACCTTCCGTTTCACGTGAAACCATCACGATTTTTTCTTAGGGATTTTCACTGTGATTTGATAATAATCTTCCGTATCTTCTTCTTCCGTTTTTATATGGATTCCGCTTTTTGATACCATCGATAAAGATTGTTTGATTGTATTTAACGCAATGCGGATATCTTTGCTGATTGCTTTGCGTTTTGGTTTCGCTTTTTTCTCTTCTTCCGTTTCATTCGCTTTCGTGAATTGCTGAATATATTCCTCAAGTTGGCGAACGTTCCAATCATTTTCCTTGATTAAATCAACCAACTTCATTTGCAATTCTTCATCTTTGATGCCGATTAACGCCCGCGCATGCCGCTCGGTAATTTCCCGCTTTAAAATGGCGTCTTGAACATATTTCGGCAATTTTAAAAGCCTTAATTTATTTGCAATGGTGGATTGCCCTTTTCCAAGGCGTTGAGCCAGCGCTTCCTGCGTCAAATGATGAAGCTCAATCAGCTGCTGATAAGCCAAAGCTTCTTCAATTGCCGTCAATTCTTCCCGTTGCAAGTTTTCAATTAACGCGATTGATGCGGTTTCTTTATCATTTAAATCCCGAACAATTGCAGGTACTTCCGTCCAGTTCAATTTTTTTATCGCACGATACCGTCTTTCTCCCGCGATAATTTCGTATCGGTTATCTTCCAGACGGCGAACGACGATTGGTTGAATCACTCCATGGGTATGAATCGTCCGAGATAATTCTTCAATTTTCTCTTCATCAAAAACTGTGCGTGGCTGATATCGGTTCGGTACAATTTGATCAATCGGAATTTTTACTACTTCTTCCGAATGCTTTTTCTCTTTATCTTCCAATTCTATTTCACTTTTTTTTTCAGAAGCCAGTTTTTCTCCGCCTCCAAAAAATCGTGAAAAAGGACTTTTCATTCAATGGCACCACCTTTTGGAAACTATCTGCACTATATTTTATTATTTAATATTCTATATGTTTTGTACAGAGTCTAATAGAAGTAAAATCTATGAAATCGTCATGAATAATATAAATTATATTTTTCCAGTCCCGGATCTATTAAATAAGTTTCACGTGAAACGATCCATCCAGAATCTAAAGAAATAGAATGGTTGAATCTATTATTGGCCTACTATAATTAATTAATAATTATACATGAAATTTCCTTTTAACCGAAAAGAATTATGGGACAATTAAAAGGAGATTGACGCAATTGCCTTATTTGATCGGCGATTTGTTTGGTACACCGGGTTTTCTTGGATATTTTTTTGGTGTTTTTTTGATTTTTTCAAAAACAAAGATTGTTCGTTCACTATGTTCAATTGGCAAATGATAATCAAATTTTTCTTTCAAAGTTGCCCCGAGCACTTGGATGGCTTTTTTCGCTTCTTTAAACTCTTCATCGGCAGCAGCCGCTTTTAATGCAAGAAAATATCCGCCCTCTTTTGCCAGAGGAATGCAAAGTTCCGAAAGCACATTCAATCGGGCCACGGCTCTTGCTGTGACAATATCAAACTGTTCACGATAGGCTGGATTTTGACCGAATTCTTCCGCTCTCGCATGGACAAAATGGCAATTGTCCAAGTTTAATTGTTCACTTAAATGATTTAAAAATGTAATGCGTTTATTTAAAGAATCCACAATCGTGACCTTTAAATGAGGGTGGCAGATTTTCAGCGGAATGCTTGGGAATCCGGCACCTGCCCCAACATCGCAAAGGGTTTCGACTTTTGTAAAGTCAAAGTAAAAAGCGGCACTGATGGAGTCATAAAAATGCTTTAAATATACCCCTTCCAAATCGGTAATGGCCGTTAAATTCATTTTTTCGTTCCATTCAACAAGAATTTCAAAATATTTGCGAAACTGTTCGACCTGTGTTCCGTTCAACTCAATCCCGTTATCTTTTAAGCTTTGGATAAAAAGTTGCTCGTTCATTTCTTGCTCCTTTTCAAATAGTGTTTTTCTATTATGCATATAACAAATAAGCGTTCGAGATAAAGATTGCTCGAACGCTTTATTTTGTTAAGAGTTGCTGATTCTTGCAATTTTTCCTTGTTCAATGTACACAAGCAAAATGGATATATCGGCCGGATTCACTCCGGATATCCGTGAAGCTTGGGCAATGGTTAACGGACGCACTTCTTTTAATTTTTCACGGGCTTCGGAGGCCAAGTTTGGCACATCATCATAATCGATATCTTCAGGTATTTTTTTGCTTTCCAATTTATGAAGACGTTCCACTTGTTGCAATGCTTTTTGGATGTAACCTTCATATTTGATTTGGATTTCCACTTGCTCTTTTACTTCTTCGCTTAATTCTTCTTCCGGCGGCGTAAGTGTTGCCACCAAGTCATAAGTCATTTCAGGGCGTCTCAACAAGTCAGCCGCGCGGATACCGTCTTTTAATTCCGAACCGCCAACGGAACGGATCACTTCTTGCGTTTTCTCATTCGGTTTGATGATCACTTCACGGAGACGGGCCATTTCATTTACGATTTGTTCTTTCTTTTTCAAGAATTTTTGATAACGTTCTTCTGAAATTAATCCCACTTTATAACCGATATCTGTTAAGCGCAGGTCTGCATTGTCATGTCTGAGAAGAAGGCGATATTCTGCACGGGATGTCAGCAAGCGGTATGGCTCATTTGTCCCTTTCGTCACCAAATCATCAATTAACACGCCGATATAGGCTTCTGAACGTTTCAAAATGAGTTCTTCTTTTCCCAATACTTTAGCTGCTGCGTTGATTCCTGCAATGATGCCTTGGCCAGCCGCCTCTTCGTAGCCGCTTGTACCATTGATTTGGCCGGCTGTATAAAGGTGTTTGATCCGCTTTGTTTCAAGGGTTGGCCACAATTGGGTCGGAACAATCGCATCATACTCGATGGCGTAACCAGGACGCATCATTTGGGCATTTTCCAATCCAGGAATGGAAGCGATCATCTTCAATTGAATATCTTCCGGCATGCTCGTTGATAAACCTTGCACATAGACTTCATCCGTTTCCCGTCCTTCCGGTTCAATAAAGATTTGATGACGGGGTTTATCATTGAAACGAACGACCTTTGTTTCGATGGATGGACAATATCTTGGGCCAGGACCTGTAATGAGACCCGTAAACATCGGTGCTTTATCCAAATTGCTGTTGATGATCTCATGGGTTTCCGGTGATGTATACGTCAACCAGCATGGGATTTGATCCATAATATATTCCGTCGTTTCATAGCTGAATGCCCTTGGTACATCATCACCCGGTTGAATTTCCATTTTGCTATAATCAACCGTTCTTCCGTTTAAGCGAGGCGGTGTCCCCGTTTTAAAGCGCACAATGTCAAAGCCCAACTCTTTTAATTGATCGGCAAGCTTAATGGAAGGCTGCATGTTGTTAGGTCCGCTAGAATATTTGATATCACCGATGATAATTTCTCCGCGCAAATACGTCCCTGTTGTCAAAATGACCGCGTTTCCCCGGAAAACTCCGCCTGTTCTTGTAATAACCCCTTTTACTTCTCCATCTTCAATAATTAACTCTTCCACCATCGCTTGTTGGATATGAAGGTTCTCCTGTTTTTCCAAGACGCGTTTCATTTCGCGTTGGTATAACACTTTATCCGCTTGAGCCCGCAATGCCCGAACCGCCGGACCTTTTCCGGTGTTCAACATTCTCATTTGAACATGAGTTCTATCAATGACTTTCCCCATTAAACCGCCCAATGCATCAATTTCCCGTACGACAATCCCTTTTGCAGGACCGCCGATGGATGGATTACAAGGCATAAAAGCGATATTTTCCAAGCTGATTGTCAACATGAGGGTTTTTGCCCCCATTTTTGCAGCAGCATGGGCTGCTTCCACACCAGCATGACCGGCACCGACCACTATGACATCATAAATTCCTGCTTCGTAATTTGTCATGCCGAAAAAATCTTCCCTTCTATTCGTAAGTTTCAATTTATTTTCCTAAACAGAATTGTGAGAACAACTGATCAATCAAACTTTCATGAACGGTGTCACCGATAATTTCACCGAGCAATTCCCACGTTCTCGTCACATCGATTTGGACAATATCCACGGGCACGCCGGCTTCGGCCGATTGAATGGCATCTTCAATGGCATCCAATGCCTTTTGCAATACGGAAATATGCCGTGCATTGGAAACATACGTTAAGTCATCGGATTCGATCTGCCCTTCAAAGAACAATTCAGCGATCGCTTCTTCCAATTCCTCCACGCCTTCTTCTTTTAATAAAGAAGTCGTTACCATTCTTCTGCCGTTTGCAAGGGCCTTCACTTTTTCCAAATCGATCCGCTGCGGCAAATCGGTTTTATTGACAACGACGATAAAATTCATGTTCCGTATCGTCTCAAATAAACGTTCATCTTCCTCTGTCAATGGTTCAGCACCATTTAATACAAGTAATATCAAATCCGCTTCTTTTAACACCTGCCGGGATCTTTCCACCCCTATCCGTTCAACGATATCTTCGGTTTCACGAATTCCGGCCGTATCCACTAAACGTAAAGGGACACCGCGGATGTTGACATACTCTTCTATAATATCACGAGTTGTCCCTGCGATATCTGTGACAATGGCTTTATTTTCTTGCACCAATGTATTTAATAGCGATGATTTTCCCACATTCGGTCTTCCCAAAATCACCGTTGACAAGCCTTCACGCAATATTTTCCCTTGGCTGGAGGTTTGAAGTAATTTTTTTATTTCATCCCGCACCCATGTACATTTTTCAAGCAACATTGGAACGGTCATTTCTTCCACATCATCATATTCCGGATAATCGATGTTCACTTCCACATGGGCCAATGTTTCAATCAACGCTTGTCGCAACTCTTTAATTAATTTTGAGAGTTTTCCTTCCATTTGATTAAGGGCAATATTCATCGCTCGGTCCGTTTTTGCCCGGATTAAATCCATCACCGCTTCAGCTTGCGATAAGTCAATACGTCCATTTAAGAAAGCGCGCTTCGTAAATTCGCCAGGTTCAGCCAGACGTGCTCCATTTCTTAACACAAGGTTCAACACCCGGTTAACGGAAACAATTCCCCCGTGACAGTTGATTTCCACAACATCCTCACGTGTGAATGTTTTCGGAGCCCTCATGACCGATACCATCACTTCTTCCACCGCTTTTTCCGTTTTCGGATCGATTAGATGGCCGTAATGAATTGTATGAGTTGGTTGGTCTTGTAATTTTTTATTATTGGGGGATTTGAATATTTTATCCGCTATTTGAACGGCTTCATCCCCGCTTAAACGAACGATGGCAATGGCCCCTTCTCCCATCGGTGTGGATATCGCAGCAATTGTATCTGTTTCCAATTCATTCACTCCTTTACCTATCCACATGTGGATACTTTCCGAACTTCTCACTAACAAAATAGATTAACACAAATCACATTAAATCGAAAGTATAGTAACTTTTCCACATGTGGATAGTTTTGTTTCATCAAAAAACAGCCAAAAAAAAAGATCTATCTTTTCGATAGATCAAATTTATTTCACCGGTTCGATGACTAGATGGCGATTCGGTTCCACGCCTTCCGAATATGTTTCCACATCCAACCGATTCGCTAAAGCATTATGGATAATTTTCCGTTCGTAAGAAGGCATCGGTTCCAATGCAACTTTTTTTCCTGTCCGGATTGCCTTGTCCGCCATTCGCTCAGCCAATTGCTCCAAAGCAATTTGACGGCGCTCGCGATAGTTTTCAACATCCAGACTTACCGTCACATATGATTTTGCATTTTTGCTTACAACCAATTGGGTTAATTGTTGCAAAGCATTTAAATTGCTTCCGTGTTTTCCAATAAGGAGTGCCGCCTTTTCACTTTCCAGTTTGAAAAGAATCGTTTTACCTTCCGTTTCCGTTTCAATTTTCAAATCGTTAATTCCCAATGCTTTTGCGATGTCTGTCAAATATTGAACGGCACTTTCGATAGGATCAGCGTAATCTTCCTGAACCTCATCCATTGTTTGTATTGCATTCTCGCCCTTTATTTCATTTGGTTCAACCGCTTCAACAACTGTTTCCGGTTCATCCTTTTCCGATGGGATTTCTTCTTGAATTTCTTTTTCTTCTGTCAAAGGTTCAATTAAAGTTACCCGAACCTCTGCAGGACGGGCACCAAATCCCAAAAACCCCTTTTTTGCTTCTTGCAATACCTCTATTTCCACTTGATCCCGTGTCGCCCCAAGCTGTTGTAACGCTAAAGCGATTGCTTCATCCTTCGTTGAGCCAGTTTGTGTTATTTGTTTCACTTTTTCGCTCCTCCAGTTGTCGCAGGTTTTTCAGATTCCTTCTTTTCCCAAGGTTTCTTATAAATAAAGATATTTTGCACTACTGAAATAATATTTCCGACCACCCAATATAATGACAATGCCGCCGGTAAGGCCATACCAAATCCAATGATCATCAGAGGCATAATATATAACATCATTTTCATTTGAGGATTGTCCACCGCCGGACCAGTCATTAATACAATATATTGGATGACGCCGGCCGCAATAGCTAGAACAATACTTGGTTCCGCCAATGGGAAAACGAGAAACGTGCCAAGTTCAAACTCCGGTGTCACATTCATCCGGCTGATCGCATGATAGAGTCCGATGATGATCGGCATTTGAATCAAAGCAGGTAAGCAGCCCATCATTGGATTGACGCCGCTTGTTTTCATTAATTCCATCAATTCTTGTTGATATTTTTGTTGTGTTACAGCATCTTTTGAACTGTATTTCTTTTGAAGTTCCTGCATTTTTGGTTGCAGTTCCTGCATTTTTTTCGAACTCTGCACCTGTTTTATTGTGAGCGGAAGAATTGCCAATCGAATGATAATTGTGACAGCGATAATTCCCAATCCATAAGATCCTAATAGATCTGAGAAATATTTGATAATGGAGACGATCGGCCAAACAATAAATTGATTCCAAAAACCTTCGCTGTCTTCTGAAATCGGTTCGCGATATTCGGTACAGCCGCTAAGCAAGATGGTGGCTATAGATAAGGTTAACAGTATCCAATATTTTTTTTTCAACGCTGCTCCTCCTACAGTTTTACAGATCTTTCTTCTTTTTTTCATCATCTTCAGCTATTTTACCATGATTTTACGCCTTTGCTCCACAGATAGTTTCATTTCCATCGGCACAAAATTGATGGCGCTTACAAAGCGAAGGAACTTGCCTTATTCCGCTTTTCTTCTATTCAATGCCTTAGAAATTTTTAATACATGTTCCAAACTTTTTTTCGTTTCATGGTAATTTAAATCGGCCGCCGGCAATCTGGCGATAATGACATAATCCATATCTTGACGGATTTCATCTTTTAATTCAAAAAAAACTTGTCGGATATAGCGCTTCACTTGATTCCGTGTAACGGCATTCCCGATTTTTTTTCCCACCGAAAGGCCGATTCGAAATTCCTTTTGTCCTTCCTTTGGCAAACAATATATGACAAACTGGCGATTTGCGTAAGATTTCCCTTCTTTAAACACTTGCTGAAATTCTTTATTTTTCTTTATCCTCTGGCGCTTCCTCACTCGATCACCTGCTTTTCTTTTCTAAAATTGAGAAAAAAAAGACCACTGAAGAATCAGTGGACTTATGCAGATAATACTTTTCTTCCTTTACGACGACGTGCTGCTAAAACTTTACGACCGTTTTTTGTGCTCATGCGTTTACGGAATCCGTGTTCTTTTTTGCGCTTAAGTTTTGATGGTTGATATGTGCGTTTCATCTATATTTACACCTCCAAAGTGATTGTTCAGTTTCAATTTTTACATATAGACCTGACTATTATATAAAAACTACATTCAGATTGTCAAATAGCGATTAATTACAGGAAAGTGAAAAAACCCCTTGGGATATTTTCAAAATATTTTAATAAATTATCCACAGAATAGTTGTAGATAATCACAAGGATTGTGGATAATTTTTTTCGCCATTTTTTTATCCACAATTGTTATTGACAACTTTTTCACATAAACATACCTTGTGGAAAAAAATTTACGGATTCGTATGAATAATGTGGATAAGTTTATGGAGCTATTGAAACTGCTTAATTTTTTTGATAGGATAATTGTGCTTTACCTTGTGGAAAAGTATCTTGGGAAATATTTTATCCCCAACTGTTAATAACCTGTGGATAAAAATAAACACAACCTATGGAAAAAGTTATCCACAGGTTGTGATTTTGTGTTTTAATAATAAATGATGGATCCGTTTTTCATATAAACTGTAAAAAAATATTTAGTAAAGGAGTCACAAGCTTGGAACATTTAGACGAGTTATGGAGCAAGGTCCTGGCCCGAGTAGAGCAACAAATTTCAAAACCAAGCTTTGAGACGTGGTTAAAATCGACTAAATTGCTCTCTTACAAAGGAAATAATGTGACAATCGCGGCGCCCACTTCTTTCGCGCGTGAATGGCTCGAAAACCACTATGTACATTTAATTGCGGGAATCTTGTCCGAATTAACCGGAGAAGATCTGTATATTAAATTTGTTGTTCAAAAGGATCAGGACAACGATGATTTTGATATTCCGGCACCGGTCATTCAAACGAAGTCAAATGAGCCTCAAGAAAGCCCACATAGCATGCTTAATCCTAAATATACCTTTGATACCTTTGTCATCGGTTCTGGCAACCGTTTCGCCCATGCAGCATCTCTCGCGGTTGCGGAAGCACCTGCCAAAGCCTACAATCCATTGTTCATTTACGGTGGGGTTGGTTTAGGAAAAACCCATTTAATGCATGCAATCGGCCATTATGTTCTTGAACATAATCCAAATGCGAAAGTGGTCTATTTATCTTCAGAAAAATTTACAAATGAGTTCATCAACTCAATCCGGGATAATAAGGCCGAAGACTTCCGAAACAAATATCGCAACGTGGATGTATTATTAATTGATGATATTCAATTTTTGGCTGGAAAAGAATCAACTCAAGAGGAATTTTTCCACACATTCAATACATTGCATACGGAATCAAAACAAATCGTCATTTCCAGTGACCGTCCACCAAAAGAAATTCCGACATTGGAAGATCGCCTGCGCTCACGGTTTGAATGGGGATTGATTACGGACATCACCCCTCCGGATCTGGAAACGCGGATAGCGATCTTGCGCAAAAAGGCAAAAGCGGATGGACTTGATATACCGAATGAAGTGATGCATTACATAGCAAACCAAATTGACACGAATATTCGCGAGCTGGAAGGAGCATTGATTCGTGTCGTCGCTTATTCGTCTTTAGTTAATCAGGACATCACCGTAGAATTGGCACAAGAAGCGTTAAAAGACATAATGCCTAACACAAAACCAAAAACAGTAACAATTCAGGACATTCAAAAGGTTGTGGGGGAACATTTCAATATCCGATTAGAGGATTTCACTTCAAAAAAACGCACAAAATCCATTGCATTCCCCCGACAAGTGGCGATGTATTTATCAAGAGAATTAACGGATTTTTCTTTGCCTAAAATTGGGGAAGAATTTGGTGGAAGAGATCACACAACGGTTATTCATGCTCATGAGAAGATTGAAAAATTGTTAAAAGTGGATCAACATCTGCAGGAAGAAATCAAGCGGATTCGCAGCATGCTTGGCAAATAAGGTTGTGGATAACCTTCATTTTCTTTTACAGGGTTATTCACAATGTATTAACATGTGGATATGTTGTCTGAACAGAAAAAATCACGCTTATCCACAAATCCACAGCGACTATTACTATTCCTACTCTTTTTATTTTAAAAAATAATAATTTAATAAGTGAGGTATGACGATGAAATTTGAAATCATGCGAGATCGACTGTTGGATGGGCTAAATGATGTAACAAAAGCCATCAGTTCCAAAACAACGATCCCTATCCTGACCGGGATAAAAATAGATGTCAGAAACAACGGCATTCTGTTGACAGGATCAGATGCAGATATCACCATCCAAACATTTATTCCAGCCGAAGAAAACGGCGATCAAATTATCAACATTGTGGAAACTGGATCCATCGTTTTACAAGCCCGAATGTTCAACGAAATCGTAAGAAAACTTCCTACAAATGATGTTGAAATCGAAGTGGTGAATGATTTTCAAACTCATATTCGCTCAGGAAAAACGGAATTCCATTTGATCGGTTTGGATGCATCCGAATATCCGTTATTGCCGGAGATCTCCAACGATAATAAATTCGAAATACCGGCCGATTTATTGAAAGCGATTATTCGCGAAACAGTATTTGCGGTTGCAACAAGCGAAAGCAGACCTGTGCTCACAGGGGTAAAATGGATGATAGAAAACGACGAATTGATCTGTGTTGCAACAGATAGCCATCGTTTGGCGCGGAGAAAAGTGAAACTGGAAACTTTACCGGGCGATATTGAGTCAATCGTCATTCCTGGAAAAAGTCTCAATGAATTGAATAAAATTTTGGATGAAACAAGCAATCCTGTTGAAATCACAATGTCCAACCAACAAATTTTATTCAAAACGGATCACGTATTATTCTTCTCCCGTTTGCTGGAAGGAAATTATCCGGATACTTCCCGCTTAATACCAACGGAATTCAAAACCAATATTACGTTGGATGGAAAAACATTATTGCAAGCAATTGACCGCGCCTCTCTTGTGGCCAGAGAAGATCGGAACAACGTTGTCCGTTTTGAAACATTGGAAGATGAAGGTGTGAAAATTTCATCCAATTCACCGGAAATCGGAAAAGTGGAAGAACAAATTCCGGTTCACTCAAACGAAGGTGAAGAACTGGTTATTTCATTTAGTGCAAAATACATGATGGAAGCATTAAAAGCGATTGATGGGCAAGGGCAGGAAGTAATCATTCAATTTACCGGTGCAATGAGACCATTCATTCTACGTTCAGTGAATGATGATGCCATCCTTCAGTTGATACTGCCGGTGAGAACATATTAATTTTTGAAAAGTGTAGATATAGCCGAATTTCAGGCTTGTCTACACATTTTTTTTACTCAAAACGTATTGGGTCTTTCATTAAAACACGGGATTTGGCGGCAGGTTTTACGACATTATATGTTGTGAAACTTTTTTTATACTAAAAATCAAAAAATTTTAGTTGAAACGATTTTAATATTCGTTTTTTAATTCTGATTGGAGAAGTATGTAAGCATGAATAAAGGTTTGAATTAGAAGCTTTTCGTCAAAAATTAAGGTAGGCATCCGTTGCTTTTCTGGCTTATTGGCGAAAATTAAGGTAAGATTAATTGATAGATGTTCGTTTAACGGAGGCTGAATTTATTTGAATGAATTAGTTATTGACACGGAATTCATCACGCTCGGTCAGGTGTTGAAAGTGACCAATGTGATCGGCTCTGGTGGTATGGCCAAATGGTATTTGGAAGAAAACAATGTGTATGTCAACGGTGAAATTGAAAGACGACGTGGACGAAAATTAAGACATGGCGATTTCATCAATATTCCTGGTTGTGGAAGATATGTAATTGTAAACAAGAACGGAGAAAAGGAATGATTATTGAACGTTTACAACTTACCAATTACCGCAATTATGAATCTCTCAATTTAGAGTTTTCTCCAAAAATCAATGTCCTCATTGGAGAAAATGCCCAAGGAAAGACGAATATTTTAGAATCCATCTATGTATTGGCGATGGCCAAATCCCACCGGACGAGCAATGATAAAGAATTGATACGTTGGGAAACAGACTATGGTAAAATAAAAGGGGAAATCAAAAAACGACATGTTAGCTTTCCTTTGGAGCTTTTAATTACTAAAAAAGGGAAAAAGGGAAAAGTTAACCATATTGAACAATCGAAACTAAGTAACTATATAGGTCAAATTAACGTTGTCATGTTTGCGCCGGAGGACTTGAACATCGTAAAAGGAAGTCCGCAAGTGCGCAGACGTTTTATTGATATGGAAATTGGCCAAATTTCCCCCGTTTATTTGCATGAACTGCTGAATTTCCATAAGCTCTTAAAGCAGAGAAACCAGTTATTGAAAAGTTATCAAGAAAAACAAAAAATCGATGAAGTATTATTTGATATTTACACAGAACAATATATTCAATCCGCTGTACAAATTATTCGTAAGCGTTTTGAATTTGTTGATCTATTACAGGAATGGGCGGAAAAGATCCATTCCGGCATCTCTCAAGGAATGGAAAAGTTAAAAATAAAATACTTCACAACCAAAGGAATTGATAAAGATTGGTCCATCACCGATATATCTACATACTTAGCGGAAAAATTCGCTCAAGTGAAAGAAAAGGAAATGGAAAGGGGCCTGACACTCATCGGACCTCATCGTGATGACTTGCAATTTTTAGTCAACGATTATGATGTTCAGGTTTATGGATCGCAAGGACAACAAAGGACAACTGCCCTTTCTTTAAAGTTGGCTGAAATTGAATTAATTAAGCAAGAAACAGGAGAATCACCTATATTGCTTTTGGATGATGTATTGTCAGAATTGGATGATTTCCGTCAATCCCATTTGCTGAACACGATTCAAGGAGAAGTACAAACATTTGTGACAACTACAAGTGTTGATGGAATTCACCATGAGACATTACAACATGCGAAAATGTTTCACGTGAAACAAGGAAAAATAGAGACTGAATAGTTGATCATTGGATTTTATAGGATTTTATGTGATGAAATAAATGCATACTAGGGTATGAAAGAGTAGGTGAACGTGGTGGCTTTAGAAGATAGTAAAGTTCAGGGAAATTATGATGCTGAACAAATACAAGTTTTAGAAGGATTAGAAGCTGTCCGCAAACGTCCAGGAATGTATATTGGTTCAACAAATTCAAAAGGTTTACACCATTTAGTGTGGGAGATTGTAGACAATAGTATTGATGAAGCATTAGCTGGTTATTGCGATAAAATTCATGTAACGATAGAAAAAGATAATTGGATTCGTGTGGAAGATAACGGCAGGGGGATACCGGTAAGCATCCATGAAAAAATGGGTATTCCTGCCGTTGAAGTAATTATGACTGTACTCCACGCTGGAGGAAAATTTGGAAGCGGCGGCTATAAAGTTTCCGGAGGTTTGCATGGTGTTGGAGCTTCTGTAGTAAATGCGCTTTCCGAAGAAACTGAAGTGTATGTAAAACGGGATGGTCATATTTATTATATTAAGTTTGCTAGAGGGAATACGGTTGTACCGCTAAAAGTGTTGGGAGATACAGATGAAACTGGAACGACAACACGTTTTAAAGCGGATCCGGAAATTTTTAAGGAAACGACTGTATATGATTACGAGACATTGGCAACCCGCTTGCGTGAACTGGCTTATTTAAACCGCGGCATTAGGCTGACATTGACAGATGAGCGCGGGGATGAAGTGCATTCTGATACTTATTATTACGAAGGCGGAATTCGAGAGTATGTAGAGCATCTAAATGAGTCGAAAGAGCCGATTCATGAAACGATTGATATTATGGGGGAAAAGGATGGAATTTCCGTTGAAATTGCATTGCAATATAATGCGGGATACTCCACTGACATTTATTCCTTTGCAAATAATATCAACACTTATGAAGGCGGTACCCATGAATCTGGGTTTAAAACGGCTTTGACTCGTGTCATTAATGAATATGCACGAAAAAGCGGCATGATTAAAGATAACGATGCAAATTTAACAGGTGAAGATGTCCGCGAAGGTTTAACTGCCATTATATCTGTAAAACATCCGAATCCTCAATTTGAAGGGCAAACAAAAACGAAATTAGGAAATTCGGAAGTAAGTGCCATTACAAACCAAATCTTTTCGGAAAGCTTTGAACGATTTTTATTAGAAAATCCATCGATTGCTAGAAAAATTGTTGAAAAAGGAATAATGGCTGCTAGAGCTCGTGTTGCGGCCAAAAAAGCCCGGGAATTTACAAGAAGAAAATCAGCGTTGGAAATTTCAAATTTACCAGGGAAGCTTGCTGACTGTACTTCTACAAATCCGGCAGAATCTGAAATTTTCATTGTCGAAGGGGATTCAGCGGGCGGATCGGCTAAATCAGGTCGTGACCGTTACTTCCAAGCCATCTTGCCTTTGCGCGGAAAAATTTTAAATGTGGAAAAAGCCAATTTAAACCGCATTTTATCCAATGCGGAAATTCGCGCCATGATCACAGCCTTTGGTACAGGTATCGGGGATGAATTTGATCTAGAAAAAGCCCGATATCATAAAATCATCATTATGACCGATGCTGATGTCGATGGAGCACATATCCGCATTCTATTGCTAACATTCTTCTTCCGATTCATGCGTCCGCTTATCGAAGCAGGATATGTATATGCTGCCCAACCGCCTCTTTATCAAGTAAAGCAAGGAAAGCATGTAGAGTACTGTTATTCAGATGAAGAACTTCAGGAAATTTTAAAACGCCTTCCAGATAATCCAAAACCTACAATTCAACGATATAAAGGTTTAGGAGAAATGAATGCTGAACAACTATGGGAAACAACGATGGATCCAGAAAGACGTACGTTGCTTCAAATCCAATTGGATGATGCCATTAAAGCCGATCAAATCTTTAGACAACTAATGGGCGATGAAGTAGAGCCCCGTAGACAATTTATTGAAGAAAATGCAGTATATGTTGAAAATCTAGACGTTTAATATGCATGAAAGGAGGGCTCATCCATGGCTGAAAATATTAATTCAGAAATCAAACAAGTGAAAATTAGCGAAGAAGTTCAAAAATCCTTTTTAGATTATGCAATGAGCGTCATTGTTTCCCGTGCCCTGCCGGATGTGAGAGACGGCTTGAAACCTGTTCAACGCCGTATTCTTTACGGCATGTATGAATTGGGAAACCATTCAGATAAACCGTATAAAAAATGTGCCCGCATCGTAGGAGATGTAATGGGGAAATACCATCCCCACGGAGACTCTTCCATCTATGATGCACTTGTGCGGATGGCGCAGGACTTTAGCTATCGTTACGTTTTAGTGGATGGACATGGCAACTTTGGTTCAGTTGATGGAGACGGCGCTGCTGCCATGCGTTATACGGAAGCCCGCATGTCAAAAATTGCGATGGAGATGCTTCGGGATATCAATAAAAATACGATTGATTATGATCCAAACTATGACGGAACTGAAAAGGAACCAAAAGTATTGCCTTCTCGGTTCCCTAACTTGCTCGTAAACGGAGCTTCAGGAATTGCTGTTGGTATGGCAACAAATATTCCTCCGCATCAATTGGGAGAAACAATTGATGCGGTTATCGCAGTAGCGGAAAATCCTGAAATTACAACAGATGAGTTGATGGAAATTATTCCAGGGCCAGATTTTCCGACAGGCGGGATTATTTTAGGACGAAGCGGAATTCGTCGCGCTTATGAAACAGGACGTGGCACAATTGTTGTGCGTGCAAAAGTGGAAATTGAAACAAGTTCGACTGGAAAAGAAACCATTGTTGTAACAGAAATTCCATATCAAGTGAATAAAGCGAAGTTAATTGAAAAAATTGCTGAGCTCGTTCGGGATAAAAAAATCGAAGGAATTTCCAATCTTCGTGATGAATCTGACCGCCGGGGCATGCGGATTGTTATAGAAGTAAGAAAAGATGCCAATGCCAATGTGGTGTTGAACAACTTATACAAACAAACGGCCATGCAAATGAATTTTAGCGTGAACATGCTTGCCCTCGTTCACGGCCAACCAAAAGTATTAAGTTTAAAAGAAGTGCTTTATCAATATTTAGAACATCAAAAAGAAGTCATCACCCGCCGTACTCAATATGAATTGAAGAAAGCGGAAGATCGGGCACATATTTTAGAGGGCTTGCGCATTGCTCTTGATCATATCGATGAAATCATCAATATCATTCGTTCTTCTCGCACAGGAGAAGAAGCAAAACCCATTTTAATGGAGCGCTTTAACTTATCGGAAAAACAAGCACAAGCCATCCTCGATATGCGCCTCGTTCGTTTGAGCGGACTGGAAAGAGAAAAAATAGAGAATGAATATCATGATTTGCAAAAACTTATAGGCGAATTAAAAGCCATTTTAGCTGATGAGTCAAAAATTATTGACATTATTAAAAAAGAACTGTTAGAAATTAAAGAAAAATATAATGACCAACGCAAAACTGAAATTGCTCCCGGCGGTCCGGAAATGATTGAAGATGAAGATTTGATCCCAAGGGAAGATTCCGTCGTTACATTGACCCATAGAGGATATATTAAGAGATTGGCGGCCAACACATATCGCAGTCAAAGACGCGGCGGCCGCGGAGTGCAAGGAATGAATACCCACGAAGATGATTTTGTGGAACATTTATTGTTCACATCTACCCATGACGTCATTTTATTCTTCACTTCCAAAGGGAAAGTGTATCGGGCAAAAGGATATGAAATCCCTGAATACGGACGTACAGCAAAAGGTTTACCAATCGTTAACTTGTTAAATCTTGAGAAAGAAGAAAAAGTTACGGCGATGATTGGTGTAAAAGAATATGATGAAAATGCGTTCTTCGTCTTTACGACAAAAATGGGGATTACAAAGCGCACTTCTTTATCCCAATTTGCCAATATCCGCAATAACGGTTTAATTGCAATTCATTTGAACGAAGATGATGAATTGATTTCTGTCCGATTAACAGACGGTTCAAAACATGTTGTCATTGGTACCAGAAACGGCATGTTAATCCGTTTTGAAGAACAGGATATTCGTGAAATGGGCCGTACCGCAGCCGGAGTACGCGGTATTAAACTTCGCGAAGGCGATTGGGTAGTCGGTATGGAAATCGTCGAACCGGGTCAAGATATTTTGGTCGTAACTGAAAAAGGTTACGGAAAACGGACGCCTGAATCTGAATATCGCCTGCAAAACCGGGGTGGAGTAGGCATAAAAACGATTCAGATTACAGAGAAAAACGGCCCAATGTGCGCGGTAAAAACCGTGGACGGCACAGAAGACATCATGTTGATTACAAACAATGGCATACTCATCCGTATGGACGTGAATGATATATCTTGTATCGGCAGAAATACGCAAGGGGTACGGCTAATCCGCTTGGCCGAAGATGAATGCGTGGCAACAGTAGCTAGAGTGAAGAAAGAAGAAAATTCCGATGAAAACGATATAACAGAAAAAGAAGAAAATGATAAAGCCTGATATGTAAAGGAAAATGAAATAAAAACATGAATAAATTCCTTAAACAGAAACATCGCTTTATTATGATGTTTCTGTTTTTTTATTCATAAAAATATCACTAGCGTCGCATTAAAATAATTTAACACCTTCAAATAAACCGAATTTTCTGAAATATAATCCAAACACAAAAAAAGCCTTTATAATGGTTGGGTGGTAATAAACCATCCAAATCCAATACAAAGGACAAAACCATGGATAAGTTTACACGAAAAACATCATTTGAACAATGGTTTTCACCCATTATTTGACGACCTAGTGAAAACACATCAATTAAATCACTATACCAAGAAGCTTTATATGGCTTCATTTATGAAACTGCTTTTGTATGCCCAACTCCATGAAACCGAGAGTTTACGGGC
>Ga0207866_1001638_pt1 | contig 20209 bp, 17 predicted proteins | sample HigsolmetaAR203D_FD_184835 | JGI IMG/M metagenome (GOLD analysis project Ga0207866, IMG submission 184835) | Ionic liquid and high solid enriched microbial communities from the Joint BioEnergy Institute, USA - AR20-3-D (SPAdes) (version 2) ...
ATCAAGGAGATTCGGAAACGCCTAAAACCGATGAACAGTTTGAATAGTTTAGAAGCCGCTGAAAAAATCGTGTATTTGACCATTCAAGATTTTAATGAGAAATGGGCAGGGCGAAAGTTAAGAAGATTTGCCGAAGCGCAGGAAGCCCTCGAGTGAATGTTTGAAGAACGTTATCATTAACCAAATACTGTAAATAAACAAAATAGGGGGATTCTCCCTTCCCCCACAGGAAACTGAATATTCAGTCTCTTGTGGGGAGGAAAGCGCAATGATTACCTCGGTATCGGATTGAGTCTCAAATGGATATCCCTTTGCAAGCGATTCCTCCCTCAATTCCACATAGTTATAGATTTCGCCATTAAATATAATCCAATATCGCTCATTTTCATAAGACAATGGCTGATGCCCTGCCTCAAGGTCAATAATGCTCAGCCGTCGAAATCCAAAGTTTACATATTCATCAAAAAAATAACCATCATCGTCAGGACCCCGATGAATAATGATATCATTCATTTCTTGAAACGTTTCTTTCCATTTTCCATCAATGGTTCTCGGATGATCATGAATGCACCCAATAAAACCGCACATGATATTGTTCCCTCACTTTATCAAGTGAATTTATAGATTCACAATGTTGCTGTCAGAATAGTATATTTTTTGAAAAACATAAATTTAACAAGCTCTATTTTCTATAGAGTTCCTGTAATGAACTTTAAACAATGATTTCTTCTGAAATCTGTTGCGATATTCTCATAATAGAAACAGATTAACATAAAAAACGTTAAAAAATTAGGGAAAATTACCTAAATTCCATCTATTCTATATGAATTAAATCTTTTATAAACACTTAATCTTTATCCTCTTGACAGACTCCTACATTTCCTATTAGACGGATTAATTCAAAAATAGGCAAACAAGCTATTACCTATAACCGCAAGTAACCGATTATAGAGAGTGACTTGTTTTTTATTTCATCCCTCTCATTAACATCGAATAATTTCCCAAAATTACTTATATAGCTCTTTTCTCCATAAATTTTGCAAATTTATTTTTTATGATGATATTAGCAATCATTCAAATGACATATTTACGGAGGGAGCTAGAATGAAGAAATTATTGTTTGGAACCGTTTTGGCGGGAGTTGTTGCTATTGGTGCGGCATGCTCAAACGATTCGATGCAAGGACATGATATGGCAAACATGAAAAATAAAACGCCTGAAGTCAGCAAACAACTGCCTTCAGCAACAAATATGGAAGTGTTAACGGGCAAAGAGATTCACCTTACCGCAAAGGAAGCGCTATTACAAATAAATGACAAAGTAAAACTTCCGGTCTACACGTACAATGGATCGGTTCCAGGAGCACAAATCCGGGTGAAACAAGGAGATACGGTGAAAATCCATTTGAAAAATGAATTACCAGAACCGGTTACGATTCACTGGCATGGCTACCCTGTTCCAAATCGTCAAGATGGAGTTCCGGGCGTCACGATGAACGCAATTCAACCGGGTGAAACCTTTACGTATGAATTTACTGCAACCGTACCGGGAACATATTGGTATCATTCTCATCAAGAAAGCGCGAAACAAGTAGATAAAGGGTTGTATGGCACATTCATCGTAGAGCCGAGGAATGAAGAAAAAGCCGATCGGGATTATACACTTGTATTCGATGAATGGATAAGTAATCCTGATGAAAGCAACATGGATATGAGCGGCATGGATCATAGTCAGATGGAACATGGCTCGATGAACAGTATGAATCACGATATGAGTATGTATGATATTTTTACGATTAACGGGAAAAGCGGTTCCGCTATCAAACCTTTAAAAGTGAAGAAAGGAGAAAAAGTACGACTTCGCCTTGTAAACGCAGGATACATGTCCCACAAACTCCATTTACACGGTCATGATTTTAAAATTGTCGCAACAGACGGGCAACCGTTAAAAGATCCGCAGCCAATCAAAGATGAATTATTAAATATTGCTCCGGGTGAACGTTACGATATTGAATTTACAGCGAATAATCCGGGAGAATGGTTATTAGAATGCCATGGTAATATGAAAGGTACCGGTGACATGAAAGTGAAAATTCAATACGAAGGCGAAAAAGGCAACACTGATAAAGCGAATGCAACAGAAAATTTACCTGTAGTTGATATGACAAGCTACGGAAAGCAAGAGTTGGGTGAATTTACATTAGATCAAAAATATGATGTAGAGTATACAATGGATTTAGGAACCGCGATGGGCAAAGATGGCATGGTCTTCACGATTAATGGGAAAACGTATCCTGAAACAGCACCTGTCAATGTGAAGACAGGAGATTTAGTAAAAGTAAAATTGGTGAACCATTCACCGACAGATTTACATCCTATGCATTTACACGGACACTTCTTCCAAGTATTAAGTAAAAATGGTAAGCCAATTACAGGCTCTCCATTGATTAAGGATACGTTGAATTTAAAACCGGGTGAAGAATATGTAGTCGCATTTAAAGCGGATAATCCGGGAAATTGGATGTTCCATTGCCATGACTTGCACCATGCTTCAGCCGGAATGGTCACAGAAGTAACATATAAAGATTACAAATCTGACTATAAGCCAGATCCGAATGACACAACAAATAAACCTGAATAACGATGAAAATGGGGCTGTCTAAAAAGTCCATTTTAGTTGAAAATCCGCCAAAATTAAAACCCAAAGAATGTTGATTTTACAGCATTCTTTGGGTTTGCTTTTTTTAGATTTCGGGATTAAATACTACTTTTCGGACAGCCCCTTTTGATCAACTTTCAAATCACAAAATGACGATTTGAAAAGGGGGTTTCGATTCAAACTCTACACGTCGAGTATGAAGATTTCGTATCATGATTGTAAAGAGATTGTTAATTTTCTTTGTATAGAGGAATAAATACCCGCATACAAGTTCCTTTGCCCACTTCGCTTTCCACTTCGATTTTTCCCCGGTGCGCTTCCACCAAATGCTTCACAATCGCAAGCCCCAATCCGGTACCACCGGAATTTCTGCTCCGCGCTTTATCCACCCGGTAAAACCGTTCAAAGATGCGTGGGATTTCACTTTTCTCGATCCCTATCCCTTCATCTTCCACTTCAACGATCCCATATTTTTCATCTTCTTTAATGCGCAAAGTAATGGCTGTATCATTTGGGGAATAGGTAATGCTGTTCATGATCAAATTTGTAAAAATTTGAATCAATCGGTTTTCATCGCCGAGCACTTTCACATCCCGCTGTATATCAACATCAAATTCCATATTTTTTTCATCCATTTTCGGGCTTGTGACTTCCACTGCCCGAATCAACACATCTTTCAGACTGGTCGGAGCCAACTGCACCATAAAACCGTGCTGTTCAATTTTTGATAATTCCAATAAATCCTGGATCAACATTTGGAGACGGTAGCTTTCTTGATATATGATTTCCAAAAAGGACAACAGCATTTTTTCATCTTCAAAAGCCCCATCCAACAACGTTTCCGAAAACCCTTTAATCGAAGTGATCGGTGTCCGGAGTTCGTGGGATACATTCGCAACAAAATCTTTCCGTATCTGCTCCAAACGGATCAGTTCAGTGATATCATGCATGACAATGACAATTCCAAGCCAACGCCCATGCTCGCCGACCACGGGTGCCCCATACACCTGTTTATAAATTTTTTCGTTATTCCTTTCAATTTCAATCTGTTTCCGATAAGGCAGCTCCGTCAAAAACACATGGTCAATAAATAATTCCAACTCCTTTGGCAAATCAAGGGTCAAAAAGTTTCTGCCTTTCACTTCATTCAAGGATAATTGAAATTCGTCCAAAAACTGTGCATTGGCGATGGAAACCGTCCCTTCCCTGTCAATCATCATAATGGCGCTCCCCATGTTTTCAATCAACGTTTTCAGCCGCTCGTTTTCCACTTTTCTCATCTTTTCGATTTCCTGAAGATTGCGCGCAAGCATATTGATGGATTTTCTCAGTTCGGTTATGGTTGCCGTGCCGCTTGCATAAGCCCTTGCCCGATAATTTCCTTTGATCAATTCCCGTGCAGTATGAATAATATCCTCGATCGGATCCAGCAGTTCCTTGATTAGCCGGTTGGCAATATAAGCAATCAATAAAAAAGAAAACACCAGCAAAATCGCCAAAATAAAAGCCAACTGGTATTTGAGCTGTTCAATTTGCTGCTCTGTGAAAGGAATGTCATTTTTTAAAAAAAAACTTTCCATATAGAAAGGAAATAGCTGACCCAGTACAATACCAAGGACAGCTATTACAGAACCAGTCAGCGCAATGAAGATGAAAAACAATCGATTATTTCGTGATTTCATAGCTTAGGCTCCTCAAATTTATAACCGATCCCTCTTATCGTTTTGATAAACCGCGGCTTCCGGCTATTTTCTTCGATCTTATCCCGCAAATGACTGATATGCACATCAACGATCCGGGTATCCCCGACAAAATCGTAATTCCATACGGCGCTTAACAATTGTTCCCGGGTTAAGACCCGGTTTTTGTTTTCTATCAAATACACCAGCAATTCAAATTCCTTCGGTGTAAAATCAAGGGGCGTGTTGTCTAAGAAAGCCTCAAAGCGTTCAGGATACACTTCCAGTTTTCCAAATTGATAATGCTTCTTCTTTTCCTGTTCCGGTTGGACGGACTGGAACCGGCGTAAAACCGCTTTGACCCGTGCAACGACTTCTCTGGGACTGAACGGCTTTGTCATATAGTCATCCGCCCCCAACTCCAGTCCCAACACTTTGTCAAATTCATCTCCGCGGGCCGTCAACATAATGATGGGAATATTTTTCTTCAGGCTTCTCAATTCTTTGCAAATTTCCATCCCGTCCATCGAGGGCAACATTAAATCCAACAGGATCAAATCAGGTGATTCATCGAGCGCTTTTTCAAACCCTTCCTTCCCGTCATTTGCTGTCAGGACTTCATACCCGGCGCGTTCCAAATTATATTTCAGCAAAGTGGCAATGGATGCTTCATCTTCTACAACTAAAATTGTCTTGTTTGATGTCATTTTTTCCTCCATGATTGTTATTTGATTTGAAACCCCCATTTCAAATCAATCATTTGTTCACTTTATTGGAGGCATTACTTTTACCAATCCTCGCATGACATGTTGGTGGTTTTTATTCATCCCATTGATTTGAATATTCACTAAATTATTTTCATAATCGATATGTTGAACTTCCAATAAAATTTCGATGGTTTCATAATGGTATACCGGTTCTAAATATATTAAATTTTGCTCCCGAATATGCGAACCTGGACCGGGCAAATACTTGGAAATCGCGCTTGTCACAATCCCATTCAACATGATCGGTGGGACAATCGGTTTTTTGAAAGCTGTTTCTTTCGCGTAGTCGTGTTGGATATACAAAGGATTATTGTCATTTGTCAAACCCAAGTACAAAAGTAAATCTTTGTCTTCAATTGTTTCTATCAAGTGAACCCTCTCGCCAACTGCAATCTCATCGATTTTTTTGCCAATTTTGGTTCTAGTGCCTTTTAACAATTGAATGATTCCTCCTAAATTAATGACGTCAATTTCATAGTATCAATTTTTTCAGAAAATAGCCACAATAAAAGAGAGGAATCAATTTAAGGCACTCATGAGGCTTTTTACCGACTCGGCGGATTTTTTCAACGCCGCTTTTTCATCTTCCGTCAAATCCAATTCAAATATCTTCTCAACCCCGTTCGCGCCGAGCAGAGTTGGCACACCCAAATAAATGCCCTCGAAACCATACTCTCCTTCCAAATAAGCAACAGCAGGCAAAATGCGGCGCTGATCCTTGATGATGGCCTCCGCCATTTCCACCAATGCCGCGGCGGGAGCGTAATAGGCGGAACCGTTACCCAATAAGTTGACAATTTCACCGCCACCGACACGTGTCCTTTGAACAATTTGTTCCAGCCGGTCTTTTGGAATCAATGTTTCAACCGGAATCCCTCCGACGTAAGAATAGCGGGTGAGTGGAACCATTGTATCTCCGTGCCCTCCTAATACAAATCCGGAGACATCTTTGACGGATACATTCAATTCCTCTGCGACGAAAGCGCGAAATCTTGCTGTATCCAATACCCCCGATTGCCCCAGCACTTTATTTTTCGGAAGGCCGGATTCTTTATAAGCAACATACGTCATCGCATCGACCGGATTCGTTAATACAATGATTGTCGGATTTGATGAGTGTTTCATAATCTCTTTTGTGACAGATTTGACGACTTTTTGATTGATTTGAACCAAATCATCCCGGCTCATTCCCGGTTTTCTTGCAACCCCTGCCGTAATGATGACCAAGTCCGAATCAGCGGTATCTTTATAATCTGACGTACCGGTGACATATGAATCAAAGCCTTGAATCGGCGCCGCTTCCCACATGTCCAAAGCTTTGCCTTTCGTTGGATTTTCAGCCTCAGGAATATCAACCAAAACCACATCGCCCAATTCCTTTTGGGCCAACAAAAAAGCGGTGGTTGAACCTGTAAAACCTGCACCAATCACTGAAATTTTCTTTCTTTTCAAAGACATATGTACTACCCCCAATTCAAAATAAATTCTATATATAAGTATATACAAAAAGGGTCGTCCCAATTTAACGCTTGAGACGGCCCTTTGTTTATTGGAATTCAACAAAAGCTTTGGAAAATCCTTCAAACTTTTATGAACTTTTTCATTTATAAATTAAAGATTTTTAATTAGTGCATCTGCGAATTCAGAACATTTCACTTCTGTCGCACCTTCCATCAAACGTGCGAAGTCGTATGTTACGACTTTAGAAGCGATTGTTTTTTCGATGGATTTAGTAATTAAGTCAGCAGCTTCTTTCCATCCAAGGTGTTCAAACATTAATACACCAGAAAGGATTACTGAAGATGGGTTCACTTTATCTAAACCTGCATATTTAGGAGCAGTACCGTGAGTTGCTTCGAAGATCGCATGGCCAGTTACATAGTTGATGTTTGCTCCTGGAGCGATACCGATACCGCCGACTTGTGCAGCCAATGCGTCGGAAATGTAGTCACCGTTTAAGTTCATTGTAGCCACTACATCGAATTCTTTTGGACGAGTTAATACTTGTTGTAAGAAGATATCAGCGATTGTGTCTTTAACGATGATTTTGCCGGCTGCTTCTGCTTCAGCTTGCGCTTCGTTGGCAGCTTCCACACCTTTTTCCGCTTTGATGCGGTCATATTGATCCCATGTGAATACTTTATCGCCGAATTCGCGTTCAGCTAATGCATAACCCCATTTTTTGAAGCCGCCTTCAGTGAATTTCATGATGTTACCTTTATGCACTAAAGTTACAGATTTGCGGCCTTCGCGGATTGCATATTCGATTGCAGCGCGGATTAAGCGTTCAGAACCTTCGATGGAAACCGGTTTGATACCGATTGCGGAAGTTTCTGGGAAGCGGATTTTCTTAACGCCGAATTCATCTTGTAAAAATTTGATTAATTTTTTCGCTTCTTCAGATTGTGCTTCGTATTCAATACCTGCATAGATGTCTTCTGTATTTTCACGGAAAATGACCATATCTACATGTTCAGGATGTTTTACAGGAGATGGAACACCGTCGAAGTAACGTACAGGGCGTAAGCATACGTACAAGTCTAATTCTTGGCGCAATGCTACGTTTAGAGAACGAATTCCCCCACCTACTGGAGTTGTAAGAGGACCTTTGATTGCGATTAAATATTCGTTGATTTTATCTAAAGTTTCTTGAGGTAACCATTCGCCAGTTTGATTGTAGGCTTTTTCACCGGCAAGAACTTCTAACCATTGAATTTTTCTTTCTCCGTTATAAGCTTTTTCTACAGCCGCATCGAACACACGAACAGCAGCAGCCCAAATATCCGGACCTGTACCGTCTCCTTCGATGAAAGGAATGATTGGATTATTAGGTACAATTAATTTACCATTTTCTACCACAATTTTACCGTTAGTCATGTATGTTGCCTCCTATATTCATAAGTCTAGGACTGTGTTAGATCTAACACAGTCCTAGTGTATTTTAGCATATTTTCTAAAAATTTTTCATTCCAATTTAAAAATTATCTTTCTTCGATTGGAACATATTGTTGATGTTTTGGACCCACGTATTCAGCACGAGGACGAATCAAGCGGTTATTTGCATATTGTTCAAGGATGTGAGCAAGCCATCCTGATGTACGGGATACTGCAAAGATTGGTGTGAATAGGTCATGCTCGATATCAAGTGAATCATACACTGATGCAGAGAAGAAGTCAACGTTTGCTGGAAGTCCTTTTTGACCTACAACGATGTCATGAATTTTCACTGACATTTCATATAATTCCGGTTTGCCTTTTAGGTTTGTCAATTTTTCGCTCATAACGCGTAAATGTTTCGCGCGTGGGTCTCCTTTGCGGTATACGCGGTGACCAAAGCCCATGATTTTTTCTTTGTTGTTTAATTTATTCATGATATAAGGTTCTACATTTTCGATTGAACCGATTTCAGTCAACATTTTCATTACTTGTTCGTTAGCTCCACCGTGAAGCGGCCCTTTTAATGCGCCGATTGCAGCAGTGATTCCGGAATATACATCGGAAAGTGTGGCTACACAAACGCGTGCAGTGAATGTAGAAGCGTTCAATTCATGGTCTGCATGCAATACTAATGCTTTGTTGAAAGCTTCGATTTCGATTGGATCTGGCTCTTTGCCATGCAACATATATAAGAAGTTTGCTGCATATCCTAATTCAAGTTTTGGAGCAACTGGCTCTAAACCTCTGCGGATGCGAGAGAATGCAGCTACGATTGTACCAATTTTAGCTTGGATGCGGATTGCTTTTCTGTAGTTTGCTTCATCGCTCATTACATCAGCTTCGTCATCATATGCGCTCAATAAAGAAACAGCAGTACGCAATGCTGCCATTGGATGCACTTTGTCAATAGGCATCGCTTTGAATAAATCGATCACTTGTTGAGGAATTTCCGCATTTTCAGCAAGTTGTTGTTTAAGTTCTTCCAACTCTTCTTTCTTTGGTAGACGTTGGTGCCATAACAGATAAATAACTTCTTCGAATGAAGAGTTTTCCGCTAAGTCATCGATGCTGTAACCTACATATGTAAGTGTATCATCGATTATTGAACTAATTTTGGATTCAGCAGCAATAATACCTTCTAAACCGCGTGTTGCTGTCATAAAAAATCGCTCCCTCTCTAAAATATTTAATGAATGCAAATTCTAATTGTAAGTGCTTTCTTTTTCTTTTATGACACTTACGGTCGTTTCGCTCAAAATGAACCTATTATTAAATCGCTTACAACGAATATTATAATAAATTTTGACGTCTTTGTGAATAATTTTTCAAAAATAAAGAAAAAAAAGTAAACCGAATAAAAAATCTGCGTTTTCGAGAATTTTTGTTCTTCAACGAGATTATATTCACTGGATTCAGGGGTGATGATAATTGCAATTGAATAAATTTTCTGTCTATTACAACAAAAATATTGTCCAATTTTTGGCCCTCATATTATATTTTGCTTTGCTTTGGCTCATATTGCCAATCTCGTTGGCCATATTCTGTGCATATTTATTATATCCCATTATTCACTTTTGCAATCAGCGATTGAAACTACCTTATATTATAATTGCCATCATTATATCTATATTAATTTTCATATCATTTTATTCCTTCTTTTATATTACAATTCAAAGCATTATCTCCATTTATCCTGAAGTGAAAAAACAAGTGGAAGATCTACAATTTTTTGACTCCAAATATGTTTTCCTTTTGGAAAATATCTTTAACGAGTCGCTGACATACATCGATACGGCAATCATGGGCATGGCAGGCTATTTGCAGAACATCTTTCAATATGTATTTGAAATTTTTGTTTTTCTGGTAGCTTTCTACTTTTCCCTGTTTGAATCAAAAAGGGACCGGTACTGGTTTTTCATCTATGTTCCGAAATCATATCGCAGCAGTTGGAAACAGTATTTCACAAAAGCTACAAATCTATTCAGCTATTTCTTGTACGTCAATTTCCAGTTGTTTATCATCACTTTTTTTCTTCTCAGCATTGGACTTGCATTGCTGCAATTTGAGAAACCGGTGAACAAAGCCTTTTTGATTTCTTTTGCAGATGTCCTGCCGTTTTTCGGAATCGGTTTATTTCTGATTCCGATCGCCATCTACTTTTTTGTAACAGGAGAAAAGTTTCTATGTTTTGCATTGCTATTGCTCTATGTTTTTATACAAATTACAAGGCAGCTGACTGAATCATTGCTATGGGCGTCCACCTTTCAATTGCGGACGGTCCACACATTTTTCATCAGCGCTGCCTCCATTCTGTTATTTGGCGTCTATGGAATTATACTGAGTCCATTTTTGTTATTGATTGCAGTAAAAATTAAACAAAGTGTTAACGCTGGATAATGATGACCTGATTGTTTTCCATTTTTCTTCGGATCCATTCCACGATCATCGGCTTGTACAACTGTCGTGTCCATGGAAGGACCATCGTAAAGGCGATAATATCAGAGATGAAGCCGGGCAAAATAAATAATACGCCTCCCAAAAATATGAGAAATGCATCAACCATCGCATGCCCAGGAGGTTCTCCCCGGTAAATGCTGTCCCGGAGATTTTGAAGGGATTTTAAACCTTGTTTTTTCGTAATCACAACTCCCACTAAACTTGCCAATATAATAAGCAGTAACGTGCTTAAAACACCCAGCCAATTTCCGACTATGATAAACATGGCAATTTCAAACAAAACAAACAAAATACTGATGAAGAAGATTTTTCTCAACGGATACCCTCCATTAGAGTCATTTTTCTCATAAAGTAAATACGAAAAAGATAGGAAAAAAGTTTCAATAAATTTTCGCATGATGAAAATTGAGGCTGTTTAAAAAGTATGCTCCTTTTTAAACAGCCTTTCATTTGATCATGCTTACAAGACGCTTGCATGTCCTTTATAAATAACGCCGGTTTCCGCATCCATCGTAATTTCCTGTCCGTGCCGGATGAGTGAGGTTGCTTCTTTCACACCCACGATGACAGGGATCCCCAAGCTGAGACCGACAACGGCCGCATGGCTTGTTAAGCCTCCCTCTTCGGTGATGATGCCGACACATTTTTCAATCACCGGCATCATTTCCCGATCCGTTCCGACCGTTACAAGAATTTTTCCTTCCACATCGTAGGCTTGCGCTTCTTCCGCATTTTTCACAACAACCGCTTTGCCTACGACCGATTGTTTGCCGATGCCTTGTCCGCGGGCTAACAGGTCGCCGATCACATGGACTTTCATCAAGTTTGTCGTACCTGATTCGCCGACTGGAACGCCCGCTGTAATGATCACGACATCACCATGATCCACATAACCATGTTTCAATGCTTCATCAACGGCAAGTTCCAAAATTTCATCCGTTGTTTTTGCTTTATGGGTTACAATTGGTAATACTCCCCAAACCAGTGTTAATTTTTGCGCAGTGGACTGGCTATCCGTAATGGCGATAATCGGTACGCCAGGGCGGTATTTTGCGATCAATTTGGCTGTAACGCCGCTTGCTGTCGGGGCAAGTACCGCTTTTACCCCAAGATTGATGGAAGTATATGAAACGGCTTGGGAGAGGGCTTCTGTCATTGTCGTTTCTTTTTCACGGCTTCTTGTTTGGACGATGGTGCGATAGTCCAATGAGTTTTCCGTAAATTCCGCAATACGGTTCATCGTTTTTACCGATTCCACCGGATACAATCCCGCAGCCGTTTCTCCGGAAAGCATGATCGCATCCGTACCATCCATAATGGCATTGGCGACGTCACTTGCTTCCGCGCGGGTTGGACGCGGATTCCGCTGCATGGAGTCAAGCATTTGGGTTGCCGTGATAACGGGTTTTCCCAATTGATTGCATTTTTTGATCAATGCTTTCTGAACAAGCGGAACTTCTTCTGCCGGAATTTCCACCCCCAAGTCTCCCCGGGCAACCATCAATCCATCGGAAACTTCAATAATTTCATCGATATTATCTACGCCTTCACGGTTTTCGATTTTAGGGATGATTTGGATGTGCCCACCGCCATTTTGTTCAAGCAATTCACGGATTTCCAGCACATCTTTCGCTGTCCGGACAAAGGAAGCGGCGATAAAATCGACCCCTTGTTCTATGCCGAATAGAATATCCTTCGCATCTTTTTCGGTAATTCCAGGCAATTTGATGGAAACTCCAGGGACGTTTACACCTTTTTTATTTTTCAAAACGCCGGCATTTTCAACGATTGTATGAATTAATCCTTTCTCGTAATCTTTCGCCAATACCCGCAACTGAATGAGTCCGTCATCCAATAAAATAATATCGTTTTGATCCACATCATATATCAATTGGTCATACGTAACCGAAAAACATGTTTCATCGCCGAGCACTTCTTTCATCGAAATATCGATGACTTGTCCCGTTTGCAAATGGACTTCCCCGTTTTTCATATCATGTGTCCGGATTTCCGGACCTTTTGTATCGAGCAAAATGCCGACAATCTTATTTAACCGGTTGGCGACATCCCGGATGGTCGCAATGCGCATCGCATGTTCCTCATGAGTGCCATGGGAAAAGTTCAATCTCGCTACATTCATCCCTGCTTTCATCAGTTCTTCAAGAACTTCTGGAGATTCGCTTGCAGGTCCAATGGTACAAACAATTTTTGTCTTTCTCATATCCATTCTCTCCATCTTTTAAATATATTTATATTGAAAGTTCTTTTGATAAAGTATATAAGCTTATATCCGCTTGATGCTTTGTTGTAAAAATCTCCTGTAAATCATAATCATAAACTTCTTGATTTTTTATACCCACTGCACGGCAAGTCTTGCCTTCCAACAATAACTCCACCGCATAAGCGCCCAGCCGGCTCGCAAGGACCCGGTCAAAGGCTGTTGGGGAGCCTCCCCTTTGAATATGTCCCAACACGGTAATTCTTATATCAATACCGGTTCTTTCTTTTATCATATCGGCCAGTTGGGAGGCAGGCATGACTCCTTCGGCAACAATGATGATGCTGTGTTTTTTCTTGCGCGCTTCTCCCCGTTTCAAGCGGGCAATGATATCATCCAAGTCAAAGGGTTCCTCCGGTATAATAACAGATTCTGCGCCAGCCGCAAGCCCTGACCATAATGCAAGGTCGCCGGCATCTCTTCCCATCACCTCAATGATGAAGGTATTCTCATGGCTTGTGGCTGTATCACGGATTTTGTCAATCGCATTGACTACCGTATTTAACGCCGTATCGAAACCAATGGTAAAATCCGTGCCCGGAATATCGTTATCGATTGTTGCAGGTACACCGATGCATTTAAAGCCCAATTTCGTTAATTCATAAGCCCCGCGGTAGGAACCGTCTCCCCCGATCACGATCAGCCCATCGATTCCCGCCTCTTTCATTTTTTCTATCCCCTGCAGTCTGTATTTTTCTTCCATAAATTTTGGGCAACGGGATGAAAAAAGTTTCGTTCCCCCCCGTTGAATAATTCCGCCAACGGAACCAAGATCCAACAATTCCATTTTACCTTGAATAAAGCCTTCGTATCCATGATAGATTCCATAAACCTCAACATCATGGTAGTTCGCTTTTCGCACGACGGCACGAATGGCCGCATTCATGCCAGGTGCATCGCCGCCGCTCGTCAATACGCCGATCCGTTTCATATTTCTCCCTCCAATCTTTAATAAGTTTAACAATATCATAAAAAATTTCCTTTGGAACAAGTAAATTCAATCACTTTATTATACTCCCATTATAAACGAACCTTGGAAATGAAAATGACAAAATCCTGATAAATTTGGATTTTGTCATTGTAAAGGGTGAAAACATTATTGAACATTTTCTTCAATATAGTCCCCAATTTGACGGAATTTATCATAGCGATCCTGGATAATTTCTTCTTCTGACATGACCGTCAATTCGTCCAGCCCTTTTTTCAAGTATTCTTTTAATATGTTTGCTTGTTCAGCCGGATTGCGGTGGGCCCCTCCAGGCACTTCAGGAATGATTTCATCGATGATGCCCATTTCCTTCAAGTCTTGGGCAGTGATTTTCATTGCCTCCGCCGCTTGTTTTGCAAGGCTTGCATCCTTCCATAATATGGAGGCGGCACCTTCCGGAGAAATTACGGAGTATGTGGAATTTTCCAGCATATAAATGCGGTTTGTCACGCCCAATGCCAAAGCTCCGCCGCTTCCCCCTTCACCAATGACCATGCTGATGACAGGCACCTTAAGTCCGGCCATTTCAAATAAATTTTTGGCGATCGCCTCACTTTGCCCGCGCTCTTCCGCCGCTTTTCCCGGATAAGCCCCTTTTGTATCAATAAAGCAAATAATCGGACGTTTGAATTTTTCTGCTTGTTTCATTAAACGCAGCGCTTTGCGGTACCCTTCCGGATGGGGCATACCGAAATTCCGGCGAATATTTTCCTTCGTTCCTTTTCCGCGCTGATGGCCAATAATGGTCACCGGCTGCCCTTCAAAGGACGCGATTCCTCCGACGATCGCTTCATCATCGGAAAAGTATCGGTCACCATGCAATTCGATGAAATCTGTAAATATTTTCTCAATATAATCAAGGGTGGTTGGCCGCTCCGGATGTCTCGCCACTTGTACCCGATTCCAAGGTTCCATATTCGAATAAATTTTGATTTCCAATTGGCGCAACCGTTCTTCCAATGTCCGGATCTCATCGGACATGTCTACATTCGCCGTTTTGGCCAATTCCCTCAATTCATCTATTTTTTCTCTCAGTTTAATGATCGGCTCTTCAAATGATAAAGGTTTAGACATGAGATACTCCTCCCCTCTTGTGCAATTTCACAATCGTCGCCACTTTATCCCGCATTTCTTTGCGATGGAAAATGGCATCCAGTTGGCCATGGGCGAGCAAAAATTCTGCCGTTTGGAAATCATCAGGCAACTTTTCCCTCACCGTTTGTTCAATCACCCTTCTCCCGGCAAAACCGATGAGCGCTTTAGGTTCGGCAATATTGATGTCCCCGAGGGATGCAAAGCTTGCTGACACTCCACCGGTTGTCGGGTCCGTCATGATGGAAATGAAGAGCAACCCTTCATCGCTGTGCCGTTTTAATGCAACGCTCGTCTTTGCCATTTGCATTAACGAGATGACGCCTTCCTGCATCCGTGCACCGCCGCTTGCAGTGAAGATGATGAACGGCACTTGCATTTCCGTCGCTTTTTCGATTGCGCGCGTAATTTTTTCACCGACAACGGAACCCATGGAACCCATTCTGAAATGGGAATCCATCACCGCTACAACCACATTTTCCCCTTTCAACGTTCCGCTTCCGGTTAAAACCGCTTCGGACAATCCCGTTTTTCTCATATCCGCTTCCACTTTTTCGATGTAAGAAGGGAAATTCAGCGGATTCGTCGTGCGCAAATGTTCATCAAAAGGTGTAAATGATTCCACATCCAAAAAAGAGTCGATCCGTTCCCATGCCGTCATTTTAAAATGATGGTCGCAGTTTGGGCATACTTTAAAATTCGTTTCCACTTCTTTCGTTAAAAAGATTTTTCGGCATGATGGGCATTTTGTCATTAAATCCGCCGGAAATGAACTTTCTTTTTTCGGATTTAAAATGGCCCCTTTCGATTTTTTACGATTTAAAGATAGCAAATCTTTTATCGCCACGTTTTTTCCCCCTAGTAATCATTTTTATTCTTCACGGAGCTTTATAAATAGTCCAGCCATTCGGTATATGCTTTTAAAGCTTCTTTTTCATAACCGAGCCGCAGTGAGGTCAACAATCTTTGCAAAATCGGTTTTTCTTCCTCCGTCGTCACTTTTTTTAATGCACCTGCGCTATAAGCGGCGAGTTGAATCCATATGCGCAAAGCCAAACGATTTTCAGAGGCGATCAATAATTCGCGCAAAATATGATCCCGAATGACTTCCGTTTCCAATTCAATTTTTAAAAATAAGCTTTCCCAAACGGGGAGTTCCCTTAACCGTTTATTTGCACAAATGATGCGTATCGCTTCTTTTTCATGAATTTCCCGGGTTTTATGGACATCACGTATCGATTGATTTTCTTGCAAAATAAAAGTCGCCAATAATTCCACAAGCCGGTATTGTTGCGAAGAGGCCAAAAAAGTGCCTCCACCATGCCGGGTTTCAATAATGCCCAGCAATTCCAAGCTGCGGAGCGCCTCCCTCACCGAAGATCTGCCGACACCCAGCATCTCTGATAAAACTCTCTCGGAAGGCAGTTTGTCACCCGGTTGCAGTTTTTCCCTAATAATCAAGTCTTTCAATTTGCTGACAATTTCCAGAAAGACTTTTTTGTTCTCCTGTTTCTCATTCATGTTCACTTTAATCTTTTTAACAACCCCTTATTCCGATCCCGTTGGAAAGGATAGTTCAGAGAAGTTCACCATTTCGACAAAAAGTGGTCAGACCACTTTTGTTCCAGTTTACAAAATGTTTTCTCCTTTGTAAAGAAAAAACTGTGCAAAAACGCACAGTTTCTGTAATTTCTGATAAAAACTCTCTCGTTATTGAAGCAATTTAATTATTTTTATGATAATTTGAGGCTGATTAAAACGGTATTGCACTTTTCCTTCCAGATAGACTAGCAGGTCTTCTCTCAGCCAACCCATGCATTCATTATATTGTTTCGGAAAAATCGTGGTGGATATCGAACCATACTCATCCTGCACTTGAACAAAGGCCATCAATTCTCCGTTTTTCGTGCGGAGTTGACGAATGGATTCCACCATTCCGGCAAATTTCACATAAGTGTCCTGCGGTGCCCGCTTCAACTGAAGAATGTTGGTATCGACATGCAGACGTTTGCGCACGGTTTCAACCGGGTGTTCCGTCAAATAAAACCCTAATACTTCCTTTTCAAATTGGAGTTTCATTTTATTGGGAACCGGTGGAACTTCCATATATTTCGGCTTTCCAAACAAAGAAGCCTGCGAAGTGAATAAATCCTCATCTTCTGTCGGCCGGACGATTCCAGCATGTTTTTCCGCCGCTTCAATCGTCGCTAGAAGCGTTGCCCGGTCTTTGCCGAAGTCGTCGAGCACCCCCGCTTTGATCAAGGGTTCGATGGATTTTCGCGTGAAATATTTCCCGCTCAATGCAACGGCCAAATCGAACAGGTCGGAAAACTTGCCTTGCTCCTTTCGAACCTCCATCAATTTTTGCAAAAAGGATTGGGAGACGCCCGATATGGCTGATAAGCTGAACCTGATGCTTCCGTTTTCCACGGTAAACACTCTGCCGCTTTTATGGAGGGATGGACGCAAAATGTTTATGCCCTTGCTTCTCGCTTCCACAATAAAGGAGAACAACTTATCTTGATTTCCCGTTGCAAAAGTCATCATCACCGCGTAAAACTCCAAAGGAAAATGGGCTTTTAAGTAGGCCATTTGATAGGAAATCATGCTATAAGCTACTGCGTGGCTTTTCGCAAATCCGTAATCCGCAAAGCGGACGATCTGTTCATATATCGATTCCGCCACTTCTTTGCCGTATCCTTTGTTAATGGCACCATTGACGAAAGCGACTCTTTGTTCTTCCAACACTTCCCGCTTTTTCTTGCTGACCGCTCTTCTTAGCAAATCGGCCTGTCCCAGGGAGAATCCCGCCAAAATGTGTGCAATTTGCATGATTTGTTCCTGGTACACAATGATGCCGTACGTTTCTTTCAGGATCGGCTCCAAATCCGCATGGGGCATAATAACAGGCTCAAGCCCCTTTTTTCTTGCCGCATAAACCGGTATAAACTGCATTGGTCCGGGTCTGTATAAGGCATTCACCGCGACAATATCGGAAAATTGGGTAGGGACAATTTCCTTCAGCGCATTTTTCATCCCTTCCGATTCCAGCTGGAAAATCCCCAACGTATCCCCTTTTTGCAAAAGTTCAAAGGTTTGTTTGTCATCAAGGGGAATCTCATTGAGATCGATACGCCGATTTCGGGTGTAGTAAATCATTTTTTGAATTTGTTCAATCATCGTTAAATTGCGCAATCCCAAAAAGTCCATTTTTAGCAGGCCCATTTGTTCCACTTCCTGCATCGGCCATTGGGTCAGAAAAATGCCGTCATGCCCCTTTTCGATCGGAACGACCTCCACCAAAGGAACCGGGCTTAACACAACTCCTGCCGCATGGGTGGAAGCATTCCGGGGCAAGCCTTCCAATTTCAGCGCCGTTTCAAACCAGCGTTTCCGGATTCCTTCCCCTCCGACCCAATTTCTGAAAGCCTCATTCGTCTTATATGCTTCCATCAATGTGATGCCCGGCTTATTCGGAATAAAGCGGGAAATCATTTCAAGGGTATCCGGTTCGAAATTGAACATTCTTGCAACATCCCGGGCTACGGCCTTTGCTGACAGCGTTCCGAAGGTGATGATTTGTGCCACATGCTTTTCCCTATATTTTTTTGCCACATATTCGATGACTTCTTCCCTTCTCGTATCGAGAAAGTCTATATCGATATCCGGCAAGGTCACCCGCTCGGGATTCAAGAACCGCTCAAACAACAATCCATATCGGATCGGATCCACTTGGGTGATGTACAGGGAATAAGCGACCAGGGAGCCTGCGGACGAACCCCTTCCAGGTCCTGTTAAAATATGTTGTCTGCGGGCATAATTCATAAAATCCGCCACAATCAAAAAATAATCCGAAAAGCCCATGGAACATATGATTTCCAGTTCATAATTCAATCGGTTCACGTAAATTTCATTGGGGGAATCCGTTTTTAAGCGTTCTTTTAGGCCCTTTAACGCAAGCCTTTTTAACACCTGTTCGGCACTTTGTCCTTCCGGCAAAGGATATTTCGGCATGATATGTCCTTTCTGCTCAATTTCCACTTGGCATCCGAGAAGCATCTTTCTGCTTTCTTCCAACCATTCTTTGCGGTCTTGAAACCATTTCATCCATTCTTCCCGGGTTGGGGTATAATGGTGCCCTTCTTCTTTCAAAGATGATTGTTCACTCAGTTTGACACCCAGATCGATGCTTCTGGCCACCCGATAACTGAAGGCATCTTCCCGCTTTAAATATAAACATTCATGAAGTGCCAGAATCGGAATATGTAATGTTTCACTAAAACGGAGGACTTCGCTTTCAAATGCGGATTTTTCCCCGCCTATTCTTGAAATCCCCAACCATAACCGACCGTGGAAAATCCCCTTCAACAATTCAATCATGGAGGCATTCTCCAACCAAACCCCATCATCATCGATGGCGGGAATGACGATGCAAATGCCTTCCGAGTAGCCTTTTAGCCACTGGATCGGCAAATGTTCATCATCTCTTATGGCAATGCTGCTTGAGATTTTTAACAGATTTTTATAGCCGATGTTGTCCCGTGCGTAAATCAGGAGGGGCAGAACGATGCGGCCGGATTGTATTTTGGCGGTCAGGCCAATGACGGGATGAATCCCTGCCTTTTTTAATCCATGGTAAAAAGGCAAAAGCCCGTACAATTTCGAATTGACGATTGCACAAGCTTCTGCCTTTTGTTCAACTAAAAAAGGGATGAGTTCTTCCATACGAATCGTACTTTTTAATAAATCTGCACTTGTTCGTATTTGCGGATAAACGGACATCTGCATCCCTCCCAACTTTTATTGATACTCTTTGCAAAGCTGTTTCAAGTCTGCAATCACTTGATCCACTTCTTCCCATGAATAGGCGGTCGCACCGGATGCCAAAGGATGTCCGCCTCCATGGTATTTTTTTGCAAGCTCGTTGATGATTGGCCCTTTGGAACGCAATCTTACACGGATTTCATTTTCTTCTTCAACGAAAATCGCCCAGGCACGGACCCCTTTGATATTGCTGAGGGAGCCCACCAATGAGGACGTTTCGGAAACAGTGACATCAAATTCTTTCAACAGTTCTTTCGGAAGCTTGATGAAAGCAGCTCCGTTTTCATCCATTGTGAAGTTTTGATACACATATCCTTGCAATTTCAATAAATTCTCTTCCATCTCATACATGCCATTGAAAATTTCATTGCGGTCAAATGAATATTGTATCAATTGTCCCGCAATTTCAAAGGTTCTTGTTGTGGTGCTTGGAAATAAAAATCTGCCCGTATCTCCAACAATTCCCGCAAAAAGAAATCTCGCCGATTGTTCTGTCATTTTCCAATTTTTATAAACCCGGCCTTCTTCA
>Ga0207866_1001639_pt1 | contig 20169 bp, 14 predicted proteins | sample HigsolmetaAR203D_FD_184835 | JGI IMG/M metagenome (GOLD analysis project Ga0207866, IMG submission 184835) | Ionic liquid and high solid enriched microbial communities from the Joint BioEnergy Institute, USA - AR20-3-D (SPAdes) (version 2) ...
CCAAAAAAAGGCCTCATGTGATGCATTTCTGCACTACATTTGGCCAGTTCCCCCAAAAAAATCCTCATGTGATGCATTTATGCACTACATTTGGCCAATCCCCCCAAAAAAAGGCCTCATGTGATGCATTTATGCACTACATTTGGCCAATCCCCCCAAAAAAAGGCCTCATGTGATGCATTTCTGCACTACATTTGGCCAGTTCCCCCAAAAAAATCCTCATGTGATGCATTTATGCACTACATTTGGCCAATTCCCCAAAAAATGGCCTCATGTGATGCATTTCTGCATTACATTTGGCCAGTTCCCCCAAAAAAAGGCCTCATGTGATGCATTTCTGCATTACATTTGGCCAGTTCCCCCAAAAAAAGGCCTCATGTGATGCATTTCTGCACTACATTTGCCCAATCCCCTCAAAAAAGGCTTCAAGTGATGCATTGTTACACTTCATGAGACCACCCGCCAATCTGACCGACCGGCCGACGAACTGCCAAGCGGCCGACGAACAGCGGCCGACCTGCCGAGCGGCCAGCCGGCCGACCAGCCGGCCGCCCCCGCTCCCCGCGGCAGCCCCACAAAACAAAAGCCCCCGGGACAAGCCCGGGGGCGCTGATACCGTTGGATGCTGCGATTACAGCTTGATGCAGACGTTCTTCAGCTCGGTGTAGAACTCGAAGCTGTGGTGTCCGCCTTCGCGGCCGATGCCGCTCGCCTTCATGCCGCCAAACGGCGTGCGCAGGTCGCGCAGGAACCAGGTGTTCACCCAGATGATGCCCGCTTCCAGAGCTCCCGCAACGCGGTGAGCGCGGCGCAGGTCGTTGGTCCAGATCGTTGCGCTCAGGCCATAGTGGGTGTCGTTGGCCTGCTCGATCACTTCTTCTTCCGTGTCGAACGGGATGACCGTGACGACCGGTCCGAAGATTTCTTCCTGCACGACGCGGCAGGTGCGATCCAGCCCGGTGATGATCGTCGGCTGCAGGTAGTAGCCCTTGTCCAGACCGGCAGGACGTTCGCCGCCGTACAGGATTTGGCCGCCTTCCTGCTTCGCCAGGTCGATGTAGCTCTTCACCCGTTCATAGTGATCCTTGCTGATGAGGGCGCCGATCTTCGTATCCGCGTCAAACGGATCGCCGACCTTCAGCTCCTTCGTCTTCGCGACGAACTTCTCCAGGAACTTCTCGTAAGCCGGACGCTCCACATAGATCCGGGAGCCGCACAGGCAAACTTCGCCCTGGTTGACGAAGCTCGATCTCCAGGTCGTGTCAATGACTTCATCCAGATCGGAATCGGCGAAGATGAGGTTCGGGTTCTTGCCGCCCAGCTCGAAAGACAGGCGCTTCAGCGTTTGCGCGCCGTTCTTCATGATCGTTTGGCCGGTGGTCGTTTCACCGGTGAAGGTGATGGCGGCAACGTCCGGATGCTGCGTCAGGCCCGTGCCGATCAGGCCGCCGGGGCCGTTGACGATGTTGACGACGCCGTCCGGAACTCCGGCTTCCTTGCAGATTTCGCCCATGAGCGTGGCTGTGGAAGGCGTGTAGCGGGCCGGCTTGATGACGCAGGTGTTGCCCGCGGCCAGACACGGAGCCAGCTTCCAGGTCATCAGCAGGAGCGGCAGGTTCCACGGGCCGATGATGCCGACCACGCCAACCGGTCTGCGCAGAGAATAGTTCAACGCCTGTCCATCCATTTCATAGGCTTCCGTGCCGAGGGAACGGATGTAGTCCGCAAAGAAATGGAAGTTGTAAGCGGCGCGCGGAATGTCCAGGGAGCTGGACAACCACAGCGGTTTGCCGGTATCCAGCGTTTCCATGACCGCAAGTTCATCTTTGCGCTTCAGGATGACGTCGCCGATCCGGCGGATGATGTTGATCCGCTCGTGCAGCGTCATCGTTTTCCACGGACCGTTGAGCGCTTTCTTGGCCGCCGCGACAGCCAGATTCACCTCGTCCATGCCGCCCTCGGCGACCCGGTTGATCACTTCTTCCGTGGCGGGGTTGATGTTGTCGAAAAATTTGCCGGTCGTGCTCGGGACGTACTGGCCGTCAATGAAATGCAGCATGTCCCTTTGGGCCGTCTTCTTGGCTTCTTCCAGTTGAAGACTCATGTTCAGCCAACCTCCTTGAAATTGGATTGAATGCGTGGAAACAGAACCATTATAACGGGATCATATAAATTGCGACTATTCAAAGCCATTATACTGCAATCGTGAAACTTCCCACAATAACGGGATTCCACATAGCAGAACCGTTCGCGGCGATCACGCGGCAGAGCCGCTCGAGGAGTACGGGCAGCAGAACCGCATGCGGGATCTCACTGCGAAACCACATGCGGGGATCTCACAGCAAAACCGCATGCGGGGTTCGCGCAACAGCACGGAACCGCATGCGGCGTTCGCGATTACAGTTCCTTGATGATCGTGATGTTCACTTCCCGATTCAGATCCAATTCATAGGGAGAAAGGACCGGGACGCCCTGGGGATCCTCGATGATCCGGACGATCGGACGATGCGTGGCCGCACTGTTGACGGCGGTGACGACTCCGACCTGGCCGGTGTTGAGAAGCACAGTGGAGGCAACCGGATAGATGGCGATATGGCGGGTGAACAGTTTGATCAGCTCGAGGTCAAACCACTGGTTGCCGATGGCGTACAAAAACTCCACCGCTTCGCTCGGGGAATACGCCTTCCGGTAGGAACGGGGGGAGCACAGGGCGCAGTACACATCGGCCAGGCCGACGATCTGCGCGTATTCGTGGATCTCGTCGCCCTTGAGCCCTCGCGGATATCCGGACCCGTCGTAGCGCTCGTGATGCTGCAGCGCGCAGTGGGCGCTTAGCAGGGAGACGCCGTACTGGCGCCTCAGGATGTCAAAGCCCTCTTCCGTATGCTTCTGGAGGCGCGCTCGCTGTTCCGTTGTCAGCGCCGTTCCTTTTTTCCACAACTCGTCCGGGAAAAACGTCATGCCGATATCAAACAGGAGTCCTCCCATTCCAAGCTCGAGCAGTTTTTCCCGGCTGTAGCCCTTGGCCATGCCGATGATGCCGGACAGGATCCCCACATTGACGGAGTGGTGAAACAGATATCCGTCCTTTTCATGCAAAACGGACAAATTGAACAACACGTTCCTTCTGCCGATCAGATCGTTCAGGATGTCCTTGTAGACATCCTCGTACGTTTGTCCCAATTCCGGAACAGCGATTTTCCGCTTCAGATCCAGCGTCCTGGCGATCTCTTTCATCGTGGAGTATACCGTTTCCACCGCTTTCTTGCGGGTTTCATCCCGGATCGGCTCCTCCGGGATAATGTCCGCCGTGGAATCATCCTCCAGATAAATGTAATGAATTCCGAACATTTTCAGGCGCTGGATGTAGCGTTCGTTCAGTTTGACCCCTTTTCCCAAAAGGATGGATCCGGTCTCGGACCAGACGGGCTTGGCTGTGTAGCTCCCAGGTTTGACCGAATCAATATGCACTTTCCTCAACCCGTAACCCCCCTGATCGGACTCGCTGATGTATGACATCGCAACATTGCGGATCGTTCATAAATCAACGGATACGGCCGTGAGATGCCGAGAGAGCCTGGAAAAAATGCCCATTCCCTGTACAATTTCTAAACAAATTCTCTACAACTCATTATAATCTATTCCGGAAGAATTGGTTAGAGAATTTTTACACAATGATCATGTAGATTCATGTCGAAAATCCATGAAAACCCGAACATTCTAGCAAAACTCTTCAGGCATCGAACAGTCAACGGCTGGGAACCGGCTCGGCGGCCGCATGGGCGGGAGAGGACAGCGCCAGCTTTTCATAGTGCTTGTACAGGGAATGGAACCTTCCCGCGTAATTTTTGTGCCACGGCTTCTTTTTTCCGCAAAAATGGATGATCGCGGTGTTCCGGATGACAAAGTCCATGTCATGCTGGCCTTTGCTCACCATTTTGTAATACAGGTAGTACCGCGGATCGTAGTTGTACAGCACCTCGTCCACGGTTTTGATATATTTCGAGTACAGGGCGTTCAGAACATCCTGGTCGGGCAGAACAAGCCTTTTTTTGTTTCTCTCCACGAACCGGAAGATGTCCTCTTCCCGGATTTTTTTCCTCTGTTCCGGCAAATTCATCAGCAGAACTCCGGAATTGTAATAGGCGTCGATTTCATAGGGAATGAGCCGCAGCCGGTTGATCTCCTTCACCGAAATCCGGTCATGGAAAGCGGCCGCGTACAAATAGCCGGTGAGGTCGGTGTCATAAAGCGGGCGGATGCTGTTGATGACGAGAATGTCAGGGTCGAGATAGAGGATTTTGTCCAGATGGTCCGGCAAAAACCGGAACGCCAGCAGACGGTAGTACATTTCCTTCGAGTAATGTTTGATCACGGGCGCGTCCGCAAAACAGTCCGGAGCCAGGGTGATGACGTCCAGCCGGTGCCCTTCCCTTTCCACATAGGCTCTCAGACCGGACAGTTCCTCGTCCCGGATGGAGGAATGAAGCAAATAAATGGAAAACCGCTCGTCTGGATGCTGCAGGAACAGGGACTTGAGCATTACCTTCAACGCCGGCAAATAGCGGGAATTCAGCGTGACGAGAATGTTCATCGGTCATGCAACTCCGAATGCGCAGTTTTTCCGCGACGGATTCCTGTACTACTATTATACATTTATACAACATTTTGGACACGTTCAGACCACAGGAAAAATCCCGGCCCGTTCCTGTGCCAACGGAACGGCCGGGATTTGCGCGTTTCTGTCAGGTTTTTCAATCAGGCTTCCCTCAACGGCCGGTAGGTCCGGTAGATGTCCAGCTCCTGCTTGCTGTTGGAGAACTGCTTGTACACCTGGGGATTGCGCTCGCACACGCTGATCCACGCCTTCACGCAAACGGGATCGAAGTGGACCCCGGTTTCCTTCCGCAAATATTCCATCGTTTCCTCATGGGTCCAGGCCTGCCGGTAGGACCGGCTGGACGTCACCGCGTCATAGACGTCCGCCACCGCCGCTATGCGCGCGAGCAGCGGAATCTCACCCCCTCTCAGGCCATCGGGGTAGCCGCTTCCGTCCCATTTTTCATGGTGATGCCGGATCACCTCCAGTTCATCCTGCATGAATCCAAGCTTCCGGCACATTTCATAGCCGATCACGGGGTGCTGCTCGATGATCGCCCGTTCCTCGGGGGTGAGCCGCCCCGGCTTGTTCAGGATCTCGTCGGGAATCTTGATTTTCCCCACGTCATGCACGATGGTGCCCATCACCAGCGCGCGGCACATTTCGGGCGGCAGGCCCATTTCCTCGGCGATGCTCAAGGCATAGATCGTCACGCGGAAGTTGTGGCCGGCCGTGTACACGTCCTTCGATTCCGTCGCCATGATCAGCGACTTGACGGCGGGCGGCAGAGCGCTCGTGACGCGCTCGATCGGATCGGTGGTGAACATCGCCTGGATGGAGGCGAGCAGCGAAGCGCTGGTGCCAAACTGCTTGAACAGGCCGACGATGATCAGGATGATGGCCGACAGAAGCCAGATATGATACAGCCACCAGCTCAGCCTCCACTGCTCGCCCAGCACCATGATCAGCTGGGCGTCGATGAACAGGCAGCAACTGTAAACGATTACAATTTGCAGCGGAAATTTGGAGTACCTGTATCCCTGCCAATAGGACAGAATGGTCACGACGTTCAGGATGACGACGATCGCGGTCATGATCAATCGGGCCGGCGTATCATTGACGTTGGTATGGTCAAACAGATTCGGCTGCAGCAAAGTCATGGTGCAAAAGGCGAGCATCAGGGTCGTCCACACGGGCACCAGGCGGCGCTGCCAGCGGGAAAGAAGGCGCGTCGGCAGCCAGTCCGCGGGAAGCGCCGACAAGGCCAGCCACGCGGAGGAGAAAATGACGCTCAATTGTGCGGCAAAGCCGGCCATATGGCTCGTGCCGTGCAAAAACCCGGGCGTGGTCAATCCGTGCACCGCAAACAGACCGGCCAGCGAAATATACGCCAATGCCAGAAAGCTCACCTTGATGTTGCGCAGCCTGTTGCCGGCCACCCCGATCCCGATGCCGATGGCCACCGCAAGCAGCGAAACGGCGCTGACCACGTAAAAATGAAAATTCGGACCGACAAACCGGACATCGTACGGACTGTGGCGCAGCACTTCAAACAACGCCAGTGGAAGCACGAGCACAAGCAACGGTCCCTGCAACGTCACCAGAGTTTTTGCTGCCGACTTTACCACAATACATGCCTCCTCAAAATTTGACAAATGGCGTCGAATTCTGGAAAGTTTCTGTCATTGTATTCCATTAATTCGAGAAAAGTTCCCGATTTCCTCTTGCCGGAACAGCACCGGGACAAATTTTGCCCGGAAAAAACAGGAAACCCCCGATTCCGCTTGCCGATGGCGGAATCGGAGGTCCATGACGGATCCGGACTAAATGAATGCCAACCGCACGTCAATCACGGCCGAACGGCCGTTTCGCACTTCCTGAAGCCCCCTTGCCAAAGCTTCCCGGACTTCCTCCGGATGGGTGACGGTCCGGGCGTAAGCTCCTCCGGCGGCTTCGGCAATCCCGGCCAGATCGGAAGGATGCCGAAAATCCGACCAAAACATGTTTGACTCCTTCGCCGCGCCGTCGGGGTGCAGCCGCAGCACATTTTGCTTGGTCGCTTTCCAGCCGCCATTGTTGTAAATCACCGTCAAAATGGGCGCGTCGTATCTTTTAGCCATCCAGTACACGGTGGAAGGAACGCTGAAATAGTAGGATCCGTCGCCGATCAGATTGACCACGGTCCTGTCGGGACAGGCAAGCTTGACACCGATCGCGGCGCCGCCGCTCCATCCGAGGGAAGCTCCGCCATTGCCGAAGTAGGTGCCCGGAACGGTTCGGGGCAAGTGTTTGGAGACGGCCATCGACCCGGTGATGGCTTCGTTCAGCACAATGACCTCGTCATCGATCACTTCCCGGATGCAGGCGGTCAGCCCTTCAGGAGTGATTTCCGGCCGGCCGGATTGCGCTTCCCGGCGCCACTGTTCCCGCTGTTCGCGGTGAATTTCGGAAATCCGCCGGAATCTGCGGTCCCTTCGTCCGGAATCGACAGGAAGATCCTTGATGCATTCATTCAGCTGGCGCAAGGCGAGACGGGAATCCGCCCTCCAGAACTTTTCCGACGGCACATACCACATCGGCAGATCTTCTTTGAGCGGGTCCACATCCACATAGTAAATTTTGCAGGACGGCCCGGGACGTTTCGAGGAAAGCATCCACGGCACGTCGCAATCGATCACCAGAATGAGATCGGCTTCCTCCACATACGGCTCCGCCTGGTAGCCCCAGTGACATGCGGAAGTCGCCGGAAAGTTCATGTAGACGGGACTCGTCTCGACAACCGGAACAGCCAGCCTCTCGCACAATTCCTTCAGCAGTCCGACGGCTTCGGGATTGCGCCCCAGGTAGGACGTCACAATCAAGGGATGCTCCGCCTCCGCGAGTTCCGACGCCAGCTGCCGGATTTGTTCGGGAGGGATGGCGGGAGGCTCAATCGGATCCCAGCCGCGGCAAGGGATCCGTTCCCTTTCCACCGTCTCCTCCAGCACTTCCCGGGCCCCCGTCAGGTACACCGGTCCCGCCGGAGCGCTGGCAGCAATCTGCAGCGCCCGGTACACCGACTGCTGCACATGGTGGCCGGTGCGAAGGTCATATTCCCATTTCACATACGGCCGAACGATGCCGGCCTGGTCGAACACATCCTGTATATGGTTGACCGCGCGGTTGCGCGAACCGAACAGCTCCCCTTCCAGCGTGTAGGGGGTTTTCCCGGCGAAGATGAAGACGGGGACGCGGGTCCGGGCGGCATTGGAAAGCGCGCCGCCGAGATTCAGCGTGCCGGCGTCCACATGGACAAATACCGCCTGCGGCTGGCCGGTCGCCTGGGCAAACCCTTGCGCAGCGGACAGTGCGACCGATTCATGAGGACAAATGATGACCTCCGGAGCTTCCCGGTTCATTCGCTTTCTTTCCGCCAGCGCTTCGATCACCCCGGGAAAGTCGCTTCCCATATTGGCGAAAATGTATCGGACTCCCGCCTCCTGCAAACTGTCGATGAGCAATTCGGCGGTGACGTATTTTGGCACCAGGATTCCCCCCTCAGGTTCGAAATGTTTATTTGTGGACGTCGATGCTGTGATACACCAGAAACTCGCGGAAAACTTCCTCCGAGTTTTCCCAGCCGATCCCGCTCTGTTTGACTCCGCCGAACGGAACATATTTGTGGCCCAGGCGGGTCGGGCCATGGGCGTTGACAAACGTCAGCCCGCTTTCGATGCGCCTGGCCACGGCGATCGCCCGTTCCACATTTTCCGACCAGACGGAGGAGCCGAGACCGTATTCCGTGTCATTGGCCATCCGGATCGCTTCCTCTTCAGTCCGGTAGGGAATCAGCGGGATGACCGGACCAAACTGTTCGCACGTGACGATTTCGGCGTCCGGAGAAACATCCCTCACGACCACTGGCTGCAGGTAATAGCCGTTTTCCCATTGATCCGGCTCCAGCTTTTCCCCCACTTCCACCATGCGCGCCGGGCTTTCGCGGATGCGGTCGATCAGCTCCTTCACCCGGCGAAACTGCCCGGCGTTGTTCAGCGGTCCCATCGTCGCCTCCGCATGCAGCTGGTGGCCGATCCTGTAAGATCCGGCGCATTCGCGCACGATGTCGTATACGCGATCATACACTTTCTCGGGAACATACACCCGCTTCACGGCGAAACAATATTGGCCCGACCGCCTCAACGCCGCATCCACAATGCGCGGAACGGCCTTGTTCAGATCGGCGTCGTCCAGCAGGATCGCCGGATCGTTGCCCCCGAGTTCGAAATGAACCCTTTTCAGCGTGCCGGCGGCCGTTCTCATCACGGCTTTGGCCGTCTCCCCGCCGCCGGTAAAGGAAATCTTCCGCACCAGCGGATGCGAGGTGAGCGCCTCGCCGACGATCGCATCGCCAAGTACGACGTTGATGACGCCCGGCGGGAACAGTTGGGCCACTTTCTGCAAGGCGACGGTCACACCGATCGAAGCGAAGGGCGAAGGTTTGAACACGACCGTGTTCCCCGTCAATACGGCGGGCGCCAATTTTTGCATGGCCAGCACCACCGGCGCGTTCCAGGGGATAATCCCGGCGACAACACCGATCGGTTTCTGTTCGATGAATACCCGCGCGCGTTCGTCTTCCAGCCGTTGGGTGAACTTCTCCTGGAACAAATGCTCCGCCAGTTCGGCCAGATTGCGCATGCTGGAAACCGCGGTCTCGATTTCGCCCAGGGTTCGCCCGAGCAGCATTCCGTTCTCCGCGGCAACGAGCGGGGCAAGGGCGTCTTTCTCCGCCTCCAGAACATCCGCGGCCCGGCGCACGAGATCCATGCGCTCCTGCGGATCCGTCGCGCTCCAGGACCTGAACGCGCGGTGGGCCGCCACAATCGCCCGATCCACATCTTCCGCCGTGCCTTTGGCCACCTGCCCGACAACTTCCGTCAGCCGGCCCGGATCCCTCGCTTCCGTATATTCCGCGGACTCCACTTCCTGATTGTTGATCCATTGGTTGACGATCATCCCGTCAGTCTCCTCCTTTCGACCGCTCCCTCGAATCCTCATCCTCCGTCCGGAAAACGGAAGACACCGACGAAACGGCCGTATGAGCCGCTTCGGTCGGTGACGGATCCCGCTTCGAATATTACTCTTGCGTCATCTGTTGCAATTTTTCCAGCACGCTTTGCGGTGTTGCAGCCATTTCTTCGACCAGTTTGACAATATCTTCATGATACATCGGGTTGATAAAGATGCTCTGCTCCTCGCATTCCTTCAGGAATTCCGGATCCTTGACCACTTGCGCGAAGGCTTCGCGGAGAATTTCCAGCGCTTCCGGATCCGTGTTCGGAGGAGCGACAATGGGCGCACCCAGCGCGGGCGCGTACACGAGCCTCATGATCGCAAGCCCCTCGGGGGAAACGAGATCCTCAACCTTCACCACTTCCGGTCCGAAATCGAGAGCGCCAGAAGCCGCGATGATCTTGTACCTGCCCGCTTCCACATCTTCTTCCTTGACCGCCGATTGGGCGACGGCGCCCGCGTGGACTTCTCCTCTTTCCATGGCGAGGATGACATCGTTTGCGCCGCTGTATCCGGTCACCGGTTTGATCGAAGGCGCGACCTCTTCTTTCAACACCATCGGCCATACATACGGAGCGGCGGTTCTGGACCATGCGCCGAACAGCACGGAATCGGCGGGCCTGTCTTTCAGATCATTGAAATGGTTGATGCCGGAACGGGCGGAAGCGATGATCACCACATCGCCGGAGCCGGAAGCTCCCACCCAGTCGAATTTCGTGACATCAAACTGGACGGACGGGTCTTTCATGATGGCGGAGCTGATCCAGGCGGAACGCATCAGTCCGAGGGTCAGACCGTCCGGTTTTGCTTCATTGTACAGCACATTGGCCGCGGCAATTCCGGCGCCGCCGGGAAGGTTCGTCACCTTGATCTTGGGATTGCCGGGAATATATTTGGGCAAATATTTCGCGAACAGCCTTCCTTCGATGTCTGCGCCGCCGCCGGGAGCGTAACCGATGATGATTTCAATCGTTTTGCCGGCATAGTAGGGATCTTTTGCCGGCGCGGATCCGGATTGGGATCCGCCGCCCGAAGTGCCTGAGGATCCGGCCTGGGAACCTCCGCCCGTCGATCCGGACGAATTGGCGGGCTGACCGCTGGTTCCTCCGCTATTCCCCCCGCTGTTTCCTCCGCACGCCGCCAACGCCACAATCAGCCCGATCACGGCCGCCAGCTTCAGCAACAACCCCATTTTTGAACTCAAACGCACAATGAAACTCTCCCTTCCTTTGTTTTTGTACAGGACAATGGTCAACCTTTGTCCCGATGATCCGGAGTCCACCAGCACCTCCTCTCCCTGGGCTCCAACAACTCGCGTTGCGCCTGAAAATTACCTGAGCAGCAGTCCCGTATACCAGCGAATGCCAGCCGTATCCCCAAACAGGTACAAAACGACGGCCAACGCGATCGTCAGCGGAATGGAAATCCTGTATTTGGCCTTTCCGGCGAACTTCATATAAGCGAATGCAAAAACCGGCAGAGCAATCTGCAGTCCGATCAGAAGGACGCCGGCCAGGAGCCCGGCAATCCAGGCGATGGATTGAAGGAACCTGCGCAGCACTGCCCCGGGAATATCCAGAACGTCCGGCGGAAGGTCGAAATGCACCCCGCCCGCGGCTTTCTGCTGCTGGTTCCGCAAATCCCTGACCAGCTGGATGATCAGCAGCGCGATGACGATGGAACCGACGATCAGCGGAAGCCTGGCCGCCTGTTTGGGCCACTCGAGCGCCTGGGCCATGGCCGCGATCATGATGATGAGGAGCAGGCCGGTGAACAGCATGCTTCCGAGCCGGTATTTCCTGATGGCCGCCAGCTGATTCCCGGTAAGGGCCGCCTCCGCCCCGTCGCCGGAATCGGCGGCCGCCACCTGGCTGCGGGCCTTGTTTCTTTTCATCATGGAACGAACGGAGAAAAACAGGCTGACGACGATAATTCCCAAAATAATCAGAACAATTGGCCGCTGTATCCATGAATACCCGAACACGCTCATGCTGATGTTCAAATTGGCTTCCACGCTTTTGCTGAGGACAACCCCGATGAACAGCGGCGCCCTCGGCCAACCGAATTGTTTGAACGCGTACCCGAGGAGCGTCAGGGCAATGAGCACATACAGATCGACGATATTGTTTTTGTTGTAATACGCCCCGATGAACAGCACGGGCACCAGCATTGCAAACAGGTAGTAATATGGAACGGAGGTGATCTTTACCAAAACTCCTGAGGCAAAAAAGCAGATCAGGGCGCCGATAATATTTGCGATCGCCAGACCCCATACAAGGAAATAGACGAGCGACAGGTTGTTGACGTTCGTGAGCAGGTTCGACCCGGTCGGAACGCCGTGGGACCACAGCACGATGAGCAAAAAGGCCATGGAAGCGCTTCCGGGAATGCCAAAAGCCAGGGTCGGAATCATGCTTCCGCCGTATACCGCGTTGTTCGCCCCGTCGACCCCGATCACTCCCCGGACGTCTCCCTTGCCAAAATTGGACTTGTCCTTTGCGGTCTGGACCGTGAGCCCGTATGCCAGCCAGTCGACGACGGCGCTGCCGATGCCCGGTATGGCCCCGATGAGTGTTCCCAGCCCGGAGGATCGGAGCACAAGACCGGGATGTTTGAATACGTCCTTTACCCCTTCCATCTGGCCTTTCAACAAGCCGGATTGCTTCGTCGCAACCCGGGAAATGGTCTCCCTGCGGATGGCAAGGCTGATCAGCTCGGGCAGGGCAAAGATGCCGAGCCCGATAATCGCAATTGAAAGGCCTTCCAGAAAATAGGCGTTGTGGAACGTCCAGCGGGCGTACCCCATGTTCGGATCCTGGCCCAATGATCCGAGAAGAAGGCCGATGCCTCCCACGACCAATCCTTTGAGTGGAGTGTTGCCGGACAGAACGGCAACCATGCTGATCCCCCACAGGGCGAGCATCAAAAATTCCGGGGCTCCGAACATCAGGACGAACGGCCGAATGACCGGAATCGTCAGAGACAGTACGAGCGCGCCAAAAATCCCTCCAAGCACGGAGGCTGTGAAGGAAGCGCCCAACGCCCGCGCCGCCTCTCCTTTCCGCGACATGGCGTAACCGTCAAGGATGGTGGCCTGGGAACTGGCGCTCCCGGGCACCCCGAGCAAGATCGCCGGTATGGAATCGCTGGTGCACGCCACCGCCAAAAACCCGACAATCATCGCGAAAGCCATCGAGGGCTCCATCGTAAACGTGAACGGAACGACCACACCCAGCATGCTGATGGAACCGATACCCGGAATGACGGCAATGATCAGGCCGCTGACCACACCAAGAATGAGCAGCAGCAACGTCGACGGATTCATCAGATCGGTCAAGCCCTGGAGAATGGCTCCTGTCATCGGAGATTCCCCCTGTAACCGTTGGTAACAAATGCTTTCACTTTGCACCCCCATTGAATGTCCATGCGATCCAAAACCTCCGGTTTCAAGCCTGGATTTTTACGAATCGATGACTTAGTGTAAGTGCTTTCATTTTCGCCTTCAACAAAACATGTGAGCGGATTGCCCGAACGATTGAACCAGTGGAAGCGAAGGCCGCTGTCCCGCCGCCGACAACCAAGATGCCGCATGATGTTTCGCGTCTCAACCTGTGACTCGCCTCCTTCATTCTTCATCAGGGATGAATTATGTGATGTGGGATCCGGGATGTGAAGCGATACATGTTCCGGTGTAAACTACGTTACCCCAACAGTCTGTCATTTTCAAATCCTTCTACTAATAACATTAATCATTCATAATAATTAATTAATAATTATTTAGTAAAATTTCCGGGATAAGCCTGTGTGCCGGTGCAATGAAAAAAACTCCCGCCGCTAGCGGTGAAGCGCTCTCCGCCAGGCAGGCCGCGAGATGTATGGGGCTGCCCAGCGGGGAACGTTCCGCTCTCAAGCGGGAGTTTGTATGCCGTCCGATGCGGGGTCTGTAACAAGGTCTGTTACAAGTCTTTACAGGATTTTCCTGATGTGCAGCGTCCTTTCCATGGACAGGTTGACAAAGCCTTGGCCGATCTGGATAAAGGGCCGGAGCGGGTCAAACCTGTTCAGCAGGACGATCTTCCCTTCCCTGCCGTCGGTCAGCAGGACGGTTTGGCCGATAAGCCTGATCATGACCTTCTCCATAAAGACGCGCGCAATGGCCGGGTCCAGATGGCCGAAGACGTCCTGGTCCATCTGATACAGCGCCTCGTAAAAGGGAGAAGGATCGCTGTAAACGCGGCGGGAGGTCATGGCATGGAACACGTCGGCTATGGAAACGATGCAGCTGAACAGGTCGATCCTGGTCTTGTCGATGCCCAGCGGGTACCCGCTTCCGTCCATGCGCTCGTGGTGCTGAAGCGCCACCAGCGCCTGACGATGGCTGATGCCGACCGTGTTTCTCAGCAGCTCGTATCCGTACACCGTGTGCATTTTCATGATGGCGAACTCTTTGGCTGTCAGTTTTTCGGGCTTATCCAGGATTTCCTGCGGCACGAACATTTTCCCGACATCATGCAGCAGCCCCGCCGTGGTCAGCTGCAGCAGCTCCTGCCTGTCCAGCCCGATCCACTCGCCGATCAGCGTGGAAATGGCGCCCACCGCAATATTGTGCCGATAGGTGTAATCATCCTTCGCCTGCAGGGAGGCAAGCAGATCAAACAGGCTGGTGTTGAGCGCCACCTCGTGGATCATCGGAATGATGTCCTGGCGGATTTCGGACAGGGGCACCTTCTTTGAAGCCCGCATTTCCTCAAACCAGACCTCCGCCTGTTGAACCGCCTCCTCGATTTCCGGGATGATCTTCCGGACGGCGTAGGTTCCCGCCTCCGCCACATCCCTGTCCGACAGGTCCATGCCGTGTTTTTCCAGTATTTCGACATGATCCGCGTTCACCACTATGTCGGCCGGCAATAAGAGCACCCCTCCCCTGCTGTAGATGTCCCGGCAGGTTATTTTGCCGATGGCTTCGTGAGAGTTGGTTGTGACCATAAGCCAATGAATCCCTCCCATCCGGACATGCCCCCCTCCTCTTCCGTCCACCGGACGGGTCCGGTTCCCCAACATGTCATTGCCATTATGTCACGCCCGTCTTAACAATTCCTCAACATGATTCGCGCAAAGTTTGCAGTTGAGAAATTGTAAAGTTCTGTATGATGTAATGTCCCTGTGGAGCAAACGGGGCAGCCGGCGAACCACGGATCCCGCCATCCGGTTGCTTCAAGTTCCATGAAAAGAGGAGAAGTCGACGTCTGTCGATGATTGGGGAACATGATCCATTGGCGTATTCTGTCAAAACCAATCATGGCTGCGGCCATTCTTGCGGCCATCCTGGCGGGATTGCGGATCGCGCGGCTGAACGCCGCACCAGCTGAACACATCCGCGCCTGGAGCGGAGGATGGGACATGGCCATGGATGATTCCTTTTTTCTTTTGACCGGTATGATCGGTGTTTGCTGCGTCGCCCTGTTCTGGTTCAAGCGGCAGCAGCTCGTCGTCCTGAGGGTGGAGGAGCAGGCGGCGGAAGAGCATGCGACGGGTGAGCATGCAACGGGTGAGCATGCGACGGGCGAGCATGCGACGGGCGAGCATGCGACGAAAGAGAAGGCGGATGAGCCTCGAACGGAAAACGGGGAAAAGGACCTGTCGCAGGAGCTGCCGCTTGTGTCGCCGCTGGACCTGCCGCCGGCCCATGCTCCCCGTGAACTGCGCGATCCGCGTCAGGGGCCGCACGAGGAGCCGCACCAAGTGCCGCAACACGGTCTCATGAACAGCTATGGCCGCGAGATCCGCATCCTGCTCGTGGACAACGATGCGGCGATCCTGCATTGGCTGGCACACCTGCTTGGGGATGCCCGGTACAATGTCTCCTTTGCCATCGATGCGCGTGACGCTCTGGAACAACTGCAAAAACACCGGTTCGATCTTGTCATCGCCGGTGTGATGCTGCCCGATGTGTCCGGCTGCGAATTGACCCGGATGATCCGCCAAAGATTTGTCCTTTCGGAGCTTCCCGTCCTGCTCCTGGACGGCCGAAACCGGCCGGAAGATCTGGCGGCGGGTTTTCTCGCGGGAGCCAACGATGTTGTGGCCAAACATGTGGAGGATGTGGTGCTGAAGGCGCGCATTCGCGCCCTGATTGAACTGAAGCTGTCGGTGGAGGAACGCCTGCGGATGGAGGGCGCGTGGATGAAGGCCCAGATTCAGCCTCACTTTATCTACAATACGCTGAATTCCATCGCCTCGCTGGGCACCACAAACACCGACCGGATGCTCGATCTGATGGAAGTGTTCGGCAATTACCTGCGCATGAGTTTCGACGTCCGGAACGCCGGCCGGGTCGTGCCACTGGAACGCGAGCTGAACCTGGTTCGCTGCTATTTGTATATCGAAGAGCAGAGATTCGGGGAAAGGCTGAAGGTGAAGTGGGAGCTGGATGCGGACATGAATGTGCTGCTTCCGCCGCTGTCCATCCAGACTCTGGTGGAAAACGCGCTGCATCACGGCATCCTTTGCCGGTCAACGGGAGGGTGCATTCGAATCAGGATCTGGAGTTATGATCAATACACGGAGGTTACGGTGGAGGACAACGGAAAAGGCATGAGCAACGAAGCGTGGCAAGCATGGGCGTCCCATCAGGCATGGGTGTCGCAAGCGTCCTCCACTGCCAAAAGGGGGGGCGGGCTGCGCAGCATCGATGCCCGGCTGAAGCAATTGTTCGGCAGCGGCCTGAACATCGTCAGCTCGCCAGGCAAGGGCACCTCCGTCTCCTTTCAGATTCCGAAGCGTTGGAGCTGAATGAAGGCTTCCTAAATCTGGTGCTCCATTTTCCAGCGGGAATACCAGCTGGAAATATGCGGGCTCGGATGGATGCCCAGCTCCTGCTTCAGCATCGTCTTCAGCTTTTCATATTGCCGCTGCACCGACAGGCGGTTGTTCCGGGCGGCGTAAATTTTCATCAGGGCAAAATGCGCCTCCTCGGTCATCGGCTGCAGGGTGCAGATTTTGGTATAAAGCGCTTCCGATTTGTCCAGTTCGCCTTGTTCCAAATACCAACCGGCCATCTGCAATGCCATTCTCAGCCACGATTCGCTGAGCCGGTAGCGCTCCTGCTCCGCCCACACGTAGTCGTAATCTTCCAGATATTCGCCGGCGAACAGTTCCTCAATCCGCTCATATTCCCCGATGGTCTGTTCATTCAGCGGGCTGCCCGCATTCATGAATGTTTCCCAGATGTCAACATCCAGCTGCACATGCTCCGCGCTCAGCATGTAGCCGTCCATGGCGTTGGTCAATTTGAAATAGGCGGTGTAAGGTTCCAGCTTTTTGCGAATATGATAAACGGTGGTGTACAACTGCGCGTAAGCCTTGATCGGATCATACTCGGGCCAAAGCAAATCGATCAGCACGGATTTTCGGACCAGCTGTTCGCGGTTCTGCAGCAAATAGAGAAACAGTTCCTGGGCCTTGTTCGTCCGCCAGCGGATGGGCGCAAGCTGCCCCGTTTCGTCTTCCAGACGCACCTGCCGGAACAAGGTCATGCGGATCGGGCGCGGCTTGTCCGACACCGGTCCGACAGCGGCGGCGGACGGACGGCCGAGCCGGTCCCGCAGCCGGTCCACCGTCCTCTTCAGACGGTCTTTCCCGATCGGTTTCATGACGTAGTCCAGCGCGTTCAGCTCAAACGCCTTGATGGCGTATTCGTCGTAGGCCGTCACAAAGACGATGTTCAAACCAGGCCTGCTCTCCAGCAGTTGTTCAGCAAGCTCGATGCCGTTGATTTCCGGCAGATGGATGTCCAGAAAGACGACATCCGGATCCGAGCGCAGGATGTGATCCCTGGCGACGAGCGGGTCGATGAATGTTCCGATAATTTCCACTTCCGGCATTTTGGAAAGATGGAACGCCAGAAAATCCAGGGCCAGCTGCTCATCATCGACAAGTATCGCTTTCATTGATTCACTCCTTCATGCCTTTTGGCAGAATGCCGATCCGCGTCCCATTCATCACAATATCAATATCATACCAACTCCGCGCTCATTTCTTCAATACGATCCATTCATTGTTCGCGTTTTGGCAGGATCATGAAGGTGGCCGTTCCGACCGCCACCAGATTTCCGTTTTCGTCATAGATCTCAGATTTGCCGACGGCGGTGCGGCTCCCATGATGATACAACGATGCCTTTGCCAGCAGCCAGGATCCTTTCGCCGGGCGCAGATAATTAATTTTCAGCTCAATGGTGGATGACATCCGGGAAGAATCATGCACGGTGCGCACCGCCGCGCCGATGGATCCGTCCACCAGCGTGGCCAGCGCTCCGCCATGAACCATTCCGTGCGGATTCAGCACCTCGGGTGTCACATCCAGCCGCACTTCCGCATAGCCCTCCCCGGGCAGCGCCACCATCTCTTTCATGCCCACATGTTCCCAAAACGGGATGTGCAAACTCAAGTCTCTCACCTTCTGTTTTTTCGTATGATGTATCGCTACTGCAGTTTCACGATGACTCTTCCCCTGATTTGCCCTTTCAAAATTCGATCCACATAACCGGGCAGTTCGTTCAACTCCGCCTCGGCATGGACAAAGCGGCGCAAACATTCGGAATCCAGGTCCCTCGCGATTTCCGGCCACAGCTGTTCGCGGACGGGGCGGGGAACCGAAACCGAGTTGATGCCGAGCAAATTGACTCCGCGCAAAATGAACGGCATCACCGTGGTCTCGAGCTGGCTGGATTGCGCCAGGCCGATCGCGGCAACGGAACCGTCGTTCTGTATCGAAGACAGCACATACGACAGGGTCGGCCCGCCCACGCAGTCGATGGCTCCCGCCCATCTCTGCTTTTCGAGCGGCCGGATCCGGTCCGGGTTCAGTTCGTTGCGCGGGATGATTTCTGCGGCTCCCAGCTCTTTCAAAAACTCGTGCTCCTGTTTGCCCGTGCCCGCCGCCACCCGATATCCCCGTTTTGCCAGCAAAGCGACGGCCAGGCTCCCCGCTCCGCCGGTCGCGCCTGTCACCAGCACGGAACCCTGGTCCGGGTGAAGACCGTTTTCCTCCATTCTTTTGATCGCAAGCGCCGCCGTAAAACCGGCGGTTCCAACGATCATCGCCTCTTTTTCCGTCCAGCCCCGGGGAATGGGAATGAGCCAATCCGCGGGAACACGCGCGAGCTGGCTCCAGCCGCCGTAATGGGAAACCCCGAGCTCGTAACCGGTCGCCAGCACGCTGTCCCCCGGGCGAAACCGGGGATCCCGCGATTCCAGCACGGTTCCCGCAAGATCGATGCCCGGCACCATCGGGTAGGACCGAACCACCTTCCCGTCCCGGATGCAGGCGAGAGCATCCTTATAGTTGAGGCCGGAATAGAGGACTCGTACGAGCACCTGCCCTTCCGGCAGATCTTCCACGCGCAGCGTTTTGACGCCGGCTTTCACGTGTTCGCCGCCATACGCCGCGTGACTGCTGACGCTGCCTGTTTGCGGCATCTCCCAGGTTTTTTCCACCACAAACGCCTGAAACGCTTCCATTTTTCGCCCCCCCGATCCCTTTTTTTCATGGTAAATCAGCACTATTCGCCGCTTTGCCCCTTCCCATAGGAACGCTCCCACAGAGGATACAAGCCCGAATTGAACGTGTAATTGCTCATGATATCGGAGTATACTTGTCTGCTCAGTGCGATCCGCCCGTTTTCCTGCAGACCGATTTCCATTTCCTTGAGCAAGTCCGCCAACATGGCTCCCAACCCTTCGACAAATCGGGCATCTTCGTCTGACAATGCCGGTTTGCCGATCATCTGCGGAATAATCATTGTGCCGGAGGAGCCACCAAACATGATGGATTGAGCGATGAACCCGAAGATGTTGATGCTCCCTCCTCCTGCGTGCACCCCCAAGTGATAGGCACCTTCCTGCATCGTGAAATGCACTCTGTTCAGAGCGTATCCCAGGCTGAGCAGTTCCTGATCCGTTACATGTTCTTGCCAGCTGTCTTCGCCGGTTATGGTAGCAACCATTCGCTCCGCATCTTTCAACGCGTCATACATTCGGTTGATAAATCCGTCAAACACCTCTTCCATCCTTTTTCGCTGCTTGAAATATTCCACGTTCAAGAGCAGGCTGACGAGCAGGACTGCCGACAGGACGATGGTCGCGGTTTTCCATGCCCGGCCCCGTTTTGGGGGATGATGGGAAAAGATTTGCGATTCGGGATTGATCATACCTGGTCTCCTTCCGTCAGACAAAAGATCATCGATTTTTTTCACTTTCAGAGTCGGTTTGGCGGGCGATCGGCAGACGCACGGCAGCCCAAGGTTTACGAGATGCGGTTTTTCCGCCGCTGCCAGACCGCCGAGAGAAGCATTTTGCTTCTCTCGCACGCATTTCCGCTGCCGCCGGCCCCCCCGAGAGAAGCATTTTGGACCTCTGTCAAGAAAGTGGACACTCAAAAATGGATTAAGTGGCAAACTGCATCGCAAATCGAGCCGGCGTCAGGTACCCAATGGAACCATGGATTCGTTTTCGGTTGT
>Ga0207866_1001641_pt1 | contig 20139 bp, 17 predicted proteins | sample HigsolmetaAR203D_FD_184835 | JGI IMG/M metagenome (GOLD analysis project Ga0207866, IMG submission 184835) | Ionic liquid and high solid enriched microbial communities from the Joint BioEnergy Institute, USA - AR20-3-D (SPAdes) (version 2) ...
TGATTTCTAGACTATGTTGAAAATAAGGGATTAGGAAGTCTGGAATAATAGAAAAAGTTTTTTTACAAGACAAGCAAATAATCCTACAAATAGGAATTTTAACTTCTTTTTCCTCCGCTATTGCATTCCTCCAATAATAGCCATGTCTATGTAGATTTCCCGAAGCCACACAGTTACAATTTGGACACTTATCAAAAATAGGAAAGTTGTTCCTTTTTCCATTTATGGCATATTCCTCCAAGCTAATCCCAAAATCATGTGAAATAATCATAAAAAATACTCCCCCTTCCAATATGAAAAAAATTTAGCACATTTTATGGGTAGAGTATATATCTAAATCTGGAGGAATTTGAAAATTTTACTAAGATTTCGGACGATATATCTTGGAAATTTACAATATAGATGAATATTTAACTGTATTGGAGGGTCAAAAATGAGTCACTTAACTACAGAACAAGAACGTTTAAAAACATTACGTTTGTTGGAATCAGCTCATTATTTGCCAATCCTTGTTAAAGAAGCTGAATCAAATGATATGTCTTACCTTAGTTTTTTAAATAGTATTTCAGAATACGAGCAAAAACGAAGAGAGGAAAAACTACTTGAAAGGAGGTTGAAATGGGTTGACTTTCCCAGCCACAAAACACTTGATGAGTTTAATCTAGATGAACAACAGTCATTGAGCAGAAAGCAGCTAAATCAATTAAAAGAATGACCAATTATACAATATTATTTTACTAGGCCCGCTAGGGGGAGGGAAAACTCATTTAGCCATAGGCCTAGGTTTAGAGGATATTCAACAAGGATACAAAGTTATGTTTATATCGATGGGAGAATTGGTCCATACTCTAAAAACAGAGGATATTTCTCGAAAATCTCACACAAGATTGACTAGAATTCGTAAAGCAAACTTAGTAATCATAGATGATTTAATGTTTATGGCAATGGATCAGCATGAAGCTAATCTGTTCTTTCATCTAATAAATGAATTATATGACAAGTCATCCATTATTCTAACCTCCAATAAGGATCCTAAAGAATGGGGGACTTATTGGGGGAACCAGCAATAACAACTAGAATCATACACCGGGCAGAAATCATTCATTTAAATAGTGATAGTTACCGAATGAAACACAGAACTTCTATTTTTGAGTAAAAGTGTAACAAAAAATTTATCGAAAACTATAACATTTTACTTGGCGCTCACAAAGGTAAGTTTATTTTTTTAAAAGATAAGAAAGTATAAAAATACAAGTAAATAACTTGGAATTAGTTTTATTGTCTAGCTCCGAGCACCAGCGACTAGCAAACTTCACTCCCCTCCACTACGATAAGTCAACATCGGCTCGTCACTCGCCGTGTTTCCTTTATCTCATTGCGGGGCGCTCCAGTTTGTACGTCGCTAAGCGGGCGCTCTGCGCTTTTCTTATTTCGGGCTTACGATGCAATATCGGTTACTGCAAATAAGTTGTACTAGCAGTGACATAGATTTTACCAATAAAGGGAATTTACCATCTATTGGCACTTTAGCTTTTTGATAATCTGATTTTTAATAAAAAACCATTATTGAATGATATTTTGAAATTCTGTTTAACTATGTTTGTGGAAAAATGTTGACTTCAGTTTTGTTATTCCCAATTATTCTAGCAACTTCAAGCAGATCAAGATGAGACGTTTTGTCAACACTTTTTAATGGCTCTTTTATTTGCCCTCATTCTAGCAATTCATTTTTTATGTTAAGTTTTTATGGGATGTTAGAAGGATTTTTTCGAAGTTTGTCGAATAAATGTATTATCTTTTCCATCCCCATTATCATATCGGTTTTCCCCAAACGATTAGTAGACTATGACCATCTCAGAACAAATTGGAAATGATTAAAATGGATTTCAAAGATGACTCGTTTTGTATATAATAATTGAGTAGGAGTTGAATGATGATGAGTAAAAACAATAATATTGAAGACATGTTATCCCAATTAATTACCATGGTAGCTGCAATCCAGGTAGAGCATAAAGAGATGAAACAAGCTCTAGAAGGAATGCATCAGGAGCAAAAAGAAATGAAACGAGCTTTTGAAGGAATGCATCAGGAGCAAAAAGAAATGAAACAAGCTTTTGAAGGAATACTTCAGGAGCAAAAAGAAATGAAACGGGTTCAACAAGAGATGCATCATAAAATAGATGAAAAAGAAACGAAAGCAGAAGAACATCATAAAGAAATATTAGATCAGTTGACAGCATTTAAACATGACCAAGATTTTATTTGGGAGAAAACAGTGCGCCATGAAAGAGAGATTCATGCCATCAAAATGAAGTTAAGCTAGTGTGGAAGGTGTTGTTACTTCACGAATTTTGATATCTTAATGGTTGCAAAAAGGACACACTAAATATCCATGTCCCTGTGGGGATTTTTTTGTGATCGGCATCATGTAAGCGTTCGCTTTAGTATGCTCGTGTAATCAACATTGTGCCTCCCACACCAATCGGATGCATGGGCGAGTCTTTTCAACCTAACTTTCTCGTTGAAACGGGTCTGGTGATCGATCATTAAGAGAGGGATAAAGCTGCTTTGCGGAAAGCACTTTATCCCTCTCAACATTTATCCAACGGTCTGCTTTCGGGTCTGGCCGATGCATCATATCTTAAATTTGCGAACGAGGTTGTCCAAGTCTTTGACCAATTTTTCCAATTGTTTCGTATTGCCAACGACTTCTTCCATATAACTGCTTGATTCTTGAGCAGAGGCGGCGGTTTCTTCAATCCCTGCTGCTGATTCTTCCGAGATGGCGGCAATTTCTTCAATGGAAGTGCTCACTTGCTGATTTTGTGCCGTAATCGAAGCCAGATTTTCGATAATCGTTTGTAAATTTCCTACCATGCCTGTTACCGATTCATTAATAATATTAAATGTTTCACTCGTAGATTTAATTTGGGTTGTCCCTTTTTCCACTTCATCATAACCGCTTCGAAGCGAATTAGTCACTTCTTTAATCTCATTTTGAATTTTGTTTACGATTTCAGTAATGTCTTTGACTGATGCAGCGACCTCTTCAGAAAGTTTTCTCACTTCTTCCGCCACAACCGCAAATCCTCTTCCGTGTTCTCCGGCTCTTGCTGCTTCAATAGCGGCATTAAGGGCGAGTAAGTTGGTTTGATCAGATATGTCTTTAATCACATAGATCAGTTTGGAAATTTTTTGCGATTCATCATGTAAGTTTTGTACTTTTTGAACACTTTCTTCAACAATGGAATCAATTTTTGCCATTTGCTCGGTGGATTGATCCATTAATTCTTTTCCATCATTAGCAAAGGTGAGTACGATTTGAGATGATTCTTGAATTTTTTCACCGTTTTCATTGGCCACTTGAACAATTTTTGAGTATTGTTGCATCGATTCGGACACTAAATTTGAGTGACTGGCTTGAGATTCGGAACCTTTTGCTAAATCTTGCATGGTTACAGCGATTTGTTCAGAACTTGCTTTCACTTCATGGGCAAGTTCCGTTAATGCTGAACTGCTCTTGCCGACTGTAGAGGTCATGCTCGATATTTGTTGAATCATATTTCGCAAATTTTCCCTCATTTTATTGATGGAAGAACTAATTTGACCAATCTCATCCTTTCCGTGATACGTTAATGGTTCAACCGTCAAATCTCCATCAGCTATTTTGTTACTTAATTCAACAACTTTACCAAGATTTCGTGTAATATTTCTACTGATGAAGAAGATGAGTATTGCACCAACGATAATCGATGCGGTTATCGAGATGATTTGGATGATAATAGCCAGTTGTTTACTTTTTTCAGCTTGGGTAATAGCATTTTGGCGTTCTTTGTCTATATTTTTGCGTAAAGAATCAAGAGCAAAAATTGTCGATGTCCGTGCCTTATTTGCCTGACTTATATAGTAGGAAGCCGACGAATCTGACATATTGTCAATGTCAGGGATGATATCTTTATTTAATAACTGATCAAGTTTCTTTTCATTCTCTTTAATGAGTTGATACAAGTTTTTTTGCTCTTTTGTAACTAAGATTTTATTAATTTCCTTTTCAATTTCCTTGAAAGTAGCGGTATCTGCATTATAATCGTCAATATTTTTATTGCTTTTTTCAATGACATAACTCATGATATTCGCTGCTTTACTATTAATGACGGTACCCATTTGCGTAATCATGACCGAACGATCGGAGTCCCTTTCCAATCGTTCAATATTTTTCCCAATATTGTTGATTGATGTGGTGACGATGATTGTGGAAATGATAAAAAATATAAATACGGATACTAAAGTCATGGTGTATTTAGCACCAATTCGAAAGTCTTTAAAATTTAACCTATTTTTTCTCTTCTTGCTCATATCAATTCTCCTAATATATATAGTTTACTTTTATGTAATTGCTTTCACATTCTATTATTATCATACAATTTCTACACGTTTTTCTCAAGGTGATTTTTAGTATAATAAGGATAGGGAAAGCCGTAAAAAAGGGGGAGGAAAAATAATGATTGTCCATATTATTTTCGATGGTCGGGTTCAAGGTGTAGGTTTTCGTTATTCCGTTATGCAAAAAGCGTTGGAATATGGAATCAATGGCTGGGTGAGAAATAACGATGACGGGACGGTGGAGATGGAAGGTGAAGGAACTGAAGAACAAGTTAAAATGTTTGTAGAATCCCTTCGCACATGGCCAAATCGTTTTATTAAAGTAACGAATAAAAAAATCACATATTTGGAAGTCGAAAAAGGATATAAAAAGTTTTCCATAGTCGGATAGGACGGTGAGGGATCATTTGGCTCCCTCCCTGGAAAAGTGTTGGTGGGGTGTACAAATCTTATAAGTCCTTTTTTGTCTTTTTCGTTTCAAACTATTCTCCTTTTGTGGACTGTCCGTTTTTGCCTTTTTCATTTCAAACCATTTTCCCTTTGTGGAACAAAGTGCATAGATTCAAACGTCCGTCATTGCCTCTTTTGTTTCAAGCTATTCTCCCTACTGTGCCTGCCTGTGTTTGTGCTTTTTATTTCAAGCTATTCTCCCTATTGGTGCCAGCCCTTTTTTGTTCTTTTCATTTCAAACCATTTTCCCTTATGTGGAACTGTCCGTCTTTGTCCCTTGATGGAAGACCATTTGCCACCTGTTTTCCATATATTTCCAGATAGAGCTCCTTAATGTATATTGTTGGGTTTCTTTATTAAAAATTCGATAGGTTGTTAGAACAATTTCGTCGGATAGGGGGTGAATTTCGAATTCGCTAAGTTGCATGTTGACGACACCTATTCCTTCTGGCGCGATTCCATCCTTGTGTAAAATTTTTCCGGAACTGCCGATTTCAAAAAAATTGTCGGCAAGGATGTTACTTAATTCAGTAGCGGAAGTTCGAATGTCCGGTGTTAGTAACATTTCTTCCAGCTTACGTAAATGCTCTTTTAAAAGATTGTTGTTTTCCATTTCTTTCGCTCCAGTCAAAAATATAATAAATTCTCATCATTTTCTATTTCGTACAGCGGAATCCCATATAGCACTATCAGGAAGTATAACAGGCAAAAAAAGAGTATCAATTTGAAATATAAGATTCTGTGATTGTGAACAATTTTACAACAAGACCGGCAATTTTATCAATTGATTGATGTTTTTCGGATTTGTGAAAAATATAATTTTCTATAAGAGGTTTTATCGCAAAAAAAATTGAGAATTTCCAGGCTCAAAAATGGTTACTGGTGAATTCGAGGGGAAGACTGTTGAATACTCGTAATCTACTGTTGAATTTACAGGGTGAGTTGTTTAATTTTTCAATTTTACTGTTGAATTTATATCCAAGTACTGTTGAATTTTCCTTTTTTACTATTGAATACCGGGGGAGGATTGTTGAATACTTGTAATCTACTGTTGAATTTTTCGTCAAAACCGAGCATTTTTCGCTTCAAAATATCGACAAAATAAATCAAAAGTCACTCATTCGCTATTATGCAAGAAATCGTTTTATCAAACATTGAACTTTTTGTGACAAAATGATTTACAATCCCAGAAAATTCATGATAGAATATGACCATAGGATTTTCAGGTCATCTGATGAATTAACACTATATCGACTATAAAAATGCTTTTTTGTTCAAAATGTAAGCGATTTAAAACAAAAAGGGAAAAGCTTATTTGAAGGGAGAAAAAACATGTTAAAGGGGAATGTAAGGGTTCTATTTGCTAGTTTAATAGGAAGCGCTATCGAGTGGTTTGATTACTTTTTATATGGGACGGTTGCTTCGTTAGTTTTTAATCAATTATTTTTTGTAAGTGAGAATCCCACAATCGGGTTAATAATTGCCTATACATCTTTCGCCATTGCCTTTTTCTTACGGCCAATCGGGGGAATTCTTTTTAGTCATATTGGGGACCGTTTAGGACGGAAAAAGACATTAGTTTTAACGCTCAGTTTGATGGGGGTGTCTACATTCGGTATGGGGATGTTGCCTACTTATCAGGTCATCGGTATTTGGGCGCCAATCTTCCTTACTTGTTTACGTTTTGTTCAAGGACTTGCCCTCGGCGGTGAATGGGGCGGCTCGGTGTTGTTGGCAGTTGAATATGCACCGAAAAATAAAAAAGGTTTGTTTGGCAGTGTTCCGCAAATGGGGATTTCCATTGGTTTAATATTAGGATCTTTAGTGATGTCGGTCATGACCCTTTTACCGGAAGATCAGTTCATGTCTTGGGGATGGCGGGTACCGTTCTTATTAAGTGTCATTTTGGTTGTTTTTGGATTGTGGATTCGAAAAGGGATTGATGAAACTCCTGCATTTAAAAAGGCACAAGAAGCTGGTGAAGTATCAAGACTTCCAATTGCCGATACATTACGCTACCATTGGAAAGCCGTACTAATCGCAATGGGTGCAAAAGTTGTTGAAACAGCGCCATTTTACATATTTGGAACATTTATCGTTTCGTACGCGACAACCACTTTGAATTTTAATAAAACCGATGCGTTGAATGCTGTTGTCATCGGTTCGGTAGTGGCAACAATTATTATTCCAATTATTGGAAACTTATCCGACCGTATTGGCAGAAAAAATATTTATCTATTTGGTATTGCAGCAACAATCCTATATGCATTTCCATATTTCTGGATGCTGCAACAAGGTTCGGTCTTTTTGCTTATTTTGGCAACGGTAATTGGTCTTGGCTTTATTTGGGGATCCGTCAATGCGGTTCTTGGAACGATGATATCGGAATTTTTCCCTGCTAAAGTCCGCAATACCGGTATCTCTTTAGGCTATCAGCTGGGGGCAGCATTTGCAGGTGGTACGGCACCACTTGTTGCTACGGCATTATTGGCCACATTTAACAATTCATTCGTTCCGGTGGCCCTATATATGATTTTGGCTGCAATCATCAGTTTATTCGCCATATCTTTTATAAAAAATAACGGTCAAACAAATGAACAAATAGATTCAGAATTGGATCTAAATATGTAATATAGACTGTTTGGAACGGGAAACATTTTGATAAAACAAAAAACAGCATGGTAACAAGCCTTGCTGTAGAATATTTGCATAGTCATCAGATGACCTGTTGTTTTTTATCATAGTAAAATGGAAATAGGATTTGTGCGGTGTTCATGTGAGCTTAATTCTCTGGAACACCGCTCAATATGTTTAAGAAAGACGTCCCACATACCGATTTGTTCGGAAAAGCATGGTGTTCACACAAACGTTGCCACAAGGACGTGAAAGTTTTATTTAAACCACCCTTTTTTCCATAAAATGGCTAACATCAATGAGCCGATAACAAACATCGAACCTAAGACGGCATAATAGCCCCATCGCCATGACAATTCCGGGATATACTTAAAGTTCATGCCGTAAATACTAGCGATAAAGGTCAACGGAATAAAAATAGAAGATAGCACGGTTAAAGTTTTCATGATATTGTTCATTCGATATGAGTTTATAGAAATGTAACTGTCCCTAATATCGTTTGTCATTTCTCGATTGGAATCGATAATTTCAATAAGTCTAAGCAAATGATCATAAATATCCATAAAATAAAGATGATCTTCTTTCGGAATATTTACTCTTTCTGAATTCAAAATGCGGTATAATAGCTCGCTCATTGGTGTGATTGTTCGCCGCAATTTTAATAATTGATTTCTTACTTCAAAAACATCCTCGATCAAATCTTGACTGCCATTTTTTGTCACAAGCTCTCCAATAAAGTCTTCCAATTTGTAAGCAGCCGGGAAATATTCGTCAACAATTTTATCCAATAGTAGATAAAAAATATATAGCGGATTTTTATCCAAGACGATTTTTGAGTCTTCTTTTACTTTTTCAAAAACGTTATTCACTTCTCTTGAATCGTCAAGGTGAAAGGAAACGATGAAATTTTTGCCAAAGAAGATATCCACTTCTTCTGCTAAAAGGGTTTGCGGGTTAATGGTGTGTAAGACATAAAAATTATAATCTTCATAAAAATCAACTTTTGGACGTTGAAAAAAATGTAAACAGTCTTCAATCGAAAGCGGGTGGAAATTGAAAAACGTATAGAGAAGTTGTGTTTCTTCTTCAGTTGGGGAATGAAAGTCAACCCAATACCAGGAAATTTTCGAATCAACCAATTCCTGTATGGAAATATCATGTAATACTTGCTGATCTTCTGTTACTGCAATCGTATGAATCATGGTCATGCACCTTCGTTCTCTTTGTACATGTTGACAAGTATAACATATATAAGAGGAGAAATAAATTCTATGGGTGAAAGAGAAATACGATGATGGTGATATATTTGTTAATGAACTTGAGTTTCGCATCCTAAAGACGGATGGGTGTGTCGTCGCCAAAAAATCAAGTTTCCCGCCTCAAAGTGACGACGAGAAAGAGCCTCGTCGCCAAAAAAGGGAGTTTTCTGGCTTAAAATGGTGACGAGAAAGGGTTTCGTCGCCAAAATAGAGCATTTTCCGCCACAAAAGGGTGACGAGAATGAATCTCGTCGCCAAAAAAAGGGAGTTTTTCGGCTTAAAATGGTGACGAGAAAGGGTTTCGTCGCCAAAAAAGGGAGTTTTTCGGCTCAAAATGACGACGAGAATAGGCTTCGTCGCCAAAAAGTGAAGTTTCCGGCCAAAAAATGACGACGAGAAAGAGTCTCGTCGCCAAAAAAATGAGTTTTTCGGCTCAAAATGACGACGAAAATAGACCTCGTCGCCAAAAAGTGAAGTTTTTCGGCTCAAAATGACGACGAGAAAGCATTTCATCGACTTATGGTGCGAAACTCAAGTAATAATGAATATATGGAAAACATTCACGGTACAAATTTTTTTCTATATACTTTTCATAATTATGGAATGGGAATTATTGTGAATTTACGGTATACTAAAAGATAGAATAAAAAAACGTGACCACAGTAAAAGCAAGTTTTGAAAATAATTTTTTGACAGGTCATGTACATAAGATGATTGAGATAAGCAACCATCATATTGAGGAGGTAATAAGATGAAGTTTTTCCTTGATACTGCGAATGTAGAAGAAATCAAACGGGTGAATCGGCTCGGACTGGTTGATGGAGTAACGACAAATCCGACCCTAATAGCACGCGAAGGCCGGGATTTTGAAGAAGTTATCAAAGAAATTTGCAGCGTTGTTGACGGACCGGTTAGTGCAGAAGTCATCGGTTTGACAACGGAAGAAATGGTCAATGAAGCCCGGGTACTTGCCGGTTGGGCCCCAAATGTCGTTGTTAAAATTCCAATGACGGAAGATGGTCTGGCCGCAGTGAATATCCTTACCAAGGAAGGGATTAAAACAAATGTAACCCTTATCTTTTCGGTTGCACAAGGGTTGATGGCAGCTAAAGCCGGTGCTACTTATGTCAGTCCGTTTGTTGGCCGATTAGATGATATTGGTGTGGATGGGCTTGATTTGATTGTAAGGTTAAAACAAACGTTAATGAACTTCAATTTTGAAACGGAAATCATTACAGCCAGTGTTCGGAATCTCGAACATGTGGAAGCAGCTGCCTTAGCCGGTGCAGATATTGCGACCATTCCGGGTTCATTGTTCCCGAAACTTTGGAGCCATCCATTAACGGATAAAGGAATCGAGCAATTTTTAGAGGACTGGAAAAAAGTTCCGGCAAAAAAATAATCCCTACAGGGGAAACTCGTAATGGAACGAATGAGTTTGTAGCTCAAAAAATCCTTACAGGGCAAACTTGTATTGAAATGAAAGAATCGCAGCTCAAAAATGTTGTCAAAAAATATTCAATCTGGGGGAAACTCCCTGATAAATGGGATTTCCCGTTTTCCCCGACAGTATTCTTGAAAAAACTTAAAACAAGTCTGTGATCTATATCATAGCTTTAGAATATGGAGGAATGTTCAGTGAATAACACAGTATCCGTTGAACAATTATCAATTAATACAATCCGCACATTATCCATCGATATGATCGAAAAGGCAAATTCGGGTCATCCGGGTTTACCGATGGGTGCCGCACCAATGGCCTATGTGCTTTGGACAGAATATATGAATCATAATCCAAAAAACTCTAAATGGTTTAACCGTGACCGTTTTGTTTTATCCGCGGGACACGGTTCGGCCCTACTATACAGTCTCTTGCATCTGTCCGGATATGATTTATCCATCGATGATTTAAAAAACTTCCGCCAACTTGGTTCACGGACACCCGGGCATCCTGAAGTTCATCATACAGATGGTGTTGAAGCCACGACCGGTCCGCTTGGTCAAGGGATTGCAATGGCTGCCGGGATGGCGATGGCGGAAAGATTTTTGGCAAATAAATATAATCGTGACGGTTTATCTGTTGTTGACCATTATACATATGCCCTAGTTGGAGACGGCGACTTAATGGAAGGAATCTCCCATGAAGCTGCATCACTCGCCGGGCATTTGAGACTTGGCAAATTGGTCGTGTTATATGATTCGAATGATATTTCCTTGGATGGTGACTTGAGTCGTTCTTTCTCCGATCAAACTGCAAAACGTTTTGAAGCATATGGCTGGCAAGTATTGCGGGTAGAAGATGGTAACGATATTAAGGCCATTAGTCAGGCGATTAAAGAAGCAAGAGCAAACAGTTCCCAACCAACTTTAATTGAAGTAAAAACGGTGATCGGTTACGGTTCTCCAAATAAATCGGGTTCATCTAAAGCCCATGGTGCGCCACTTGGTAAAGATGAAGTTCAATTAACAAAGCAAGCATACGGTTGGAATCATCCCGACTTCTACGTGCCTGAAGAAGTGTATGCCGATTTCCGGGAAAAAGTAGTTGAACCGGGTAAATCAGCTGAAGAAGTTTGGAACCAATTGTTTAAAACATATAAGGAAAATCATCCGGCGCTTGCTGCTGAATTGGAAGCTGCTATTAATGGTGAACTTCCGGCAGGCTGGGATCAGGACTTGCCGATATTTACCCCCGGAGTAGATACTTTGGCAACGCGGGCTTCTTCCGGCAAAGTTTTAAATGCAATTGCAAAAAATGTTCCGTTTTTAATTGGCGGAAGTGCAGATTTATTTGAATCCAATAAAAACTATGTCAACGATGCCGGTGACTTTGGTCCGGATAATTATGCCGGCCGAAATATTTGGTTCGGTGTTCGCGAATTTGCTATGGGTGCCGCATTAAACGGAATGGCATTGCATGGCGGTGTCAAAGTGCAGGGCGGTACATTCTTCGTATTCAGTGATTATTTAAAACCGGCGATTCGTTTAGCAGCGATTATGAACGTCCCGGTTACGTATGTGTTTACTCATGATTCTATCGCTGTCGGTGAAGATGGTCCAACCCATGAACCGGTTGAACAACTTGCCGGTCTGCGTGCCATCCCGAATCTTTCTGTTATTCGCCCGGCAGACGCAAATGAAGTTCAAGCGGCGTGGCGGTTAGCGCTTGAAAGTAAAGATCAACCAACGGCATTAATTTTAACAAGACAAAATGTCCCGACATTGGAAGGTACTGCTGAACAAGCTTATGAAGGTGTGAAACGAGGTGCTTATGTAATTAGCAAAGGTGAAAAAGAAGTACCGGATGCTTTGTTAATCGCAACCGGCTCAGAAGTTCAACTTGCAATTCGTGCCCAAGCCGCATTAAAGGAAAAAGGAATTGATGTAAATGTTGTAAGCATGCCATCTTGGGATCGTTTTGAAAAACAAGATGATGCCTACAAAAAAGAAGTATTACCTGAAAATGTACGGGCACGGTTGGCAATTGAAATGGCCTCTCCGCTTGGCTGGAAACAATATGTAGGTGACCAAGGTACAGTTCTTGCCATCGATACTTTCGGTGCTTCCGGTAATGGAAATAAAATTATTGAAGAATACGGCTTTACGGTTGAAAATGTCGTTGCTCAGGTGGAAAAACTGGTTAACTAACATAGACAAAGAAAATGAAGTTCTTTACAAAGGAGTCGGATAAACTTTCCGGTTCCTTTTTTATTTATATTAAAATGTTATTGCCCAGGGGGAAAAATTGGTTAACCAACACTGACAAAGAAAATGAAGTTCTTTACAAAGGAGTCGGATGAATTTCCGATTCTTTTTTGTATTTTGCATGATTTTATATGCTATATTAGATTAGGTGGTTTGTACGAACGAAGGCGTTATACTATTATTGCTATAGTATTATTGGGTTTAAGGATCACTTTTTTGTAAGTAAAGGTGTACATAAAGGAACAATATCATCTAAATCAAGTTTATGGATTATTTTTTTCTATGAAAAGGACGGTCGGGCTTTCATTTAAGCCATTGATTAAGTTCAACTTACTCATTTTTCTGTTCAAATCAGAGAACAAATATATATTGAGGATCATTTTTTTACTTACATACAACTAGACGTGGTAATGCATCCCAGTAATGAGCGGTCATTTTTACCGGTACGTTTCTTAATTCATCAAGTTTATACAGGAGAGGAGTTTTTTTGTGGAGTTTATAGAGCAAACGACAAAAGCAAAAGAAAAATCAATACAAGCAGTTCTTGTTGCTGCTATCATTTTTGTTTCTTTTAATTTGCGACCGGCCATTACATCGGTTGGTCCTCTAGTAAATGATATCCAAAATGATTTAGGATTGGCTCATTGGAGTGCAGGGCTACTAACCAGTTTACCTTTAATTGCTTTTGCGGTTATGTCACCAATCGTTCCGAATATTTCCGGAAAACTAACGAATAGTTGGACATTAATCATGGGTCTCATCTTTTTGTTGCTTGGGTTATTTATTCGAACAGTTGCCAATCTGTTTTTTCTATTTTTCGGAACTTTCCTTGTCGGTGTTGGGATTGCAGTCTTGAATGTTATTTTACCGGGAATCGTTAAGGATAAGTTTCCGCAAAAATTTGCTTTAATGACCGGGGTTTATACGACCTCAATGAGCGTATTTGCAGCTTTGGCTTCAGGGATGAGTGTTCCGTTGGCAAGCGGGTTGAACCTAGGATGGAAATATGCACTGCTCGTTTGGTCGGTACCTGCTGTCATCGCGTTAATATTCTGGCTTTTCATTGTAAAAATCGATAAAAAAGACCGACCGAAAGATATAAAAATTTCGGGCAAACAAGAAACATCAAATTTGTGGCGTTCTTCTCTGGCTTGGCAAATCGCATTATTTATGGGATTACAATCGTCCCTGTTTTATGTCACCATTACTTGGTTGCCAGACATCCTGTTCAGTAAAGGGGTATCAAGAGAAATGGCGGGTTGGCTCCTTTCTCTTACCCAATTTATCGGGTTACCGGCAAACTTTTTTGTCCCGATCCTGGCTGAACGGTATTCGTCACAACAAAAGGTCGCCTTAGGGATTTGTTCTTTTTCTCTAATCGGTTATTTCTTATTGCTAATCAGTCCTGCCTTTTGGGTAATAATCATTGGAATTGCTCTTATTGGATTTGGATTAAGTGGGACATTTTCTTTAGCTCTTTCCTTTTTAGGTCTGCGCGCGAGAAATGCCAGACAAGCTTCTCAATTATCAGGTATGGCCCAGTCGCTTGGGTATATATTTGCAGCGGTAGGTCCAATGTTGATTGGGTATATTTATGATTTTAGTGAAAAGTGGACTGTTCCAATCATAACGTTAATTATTATCGTATTGTTAACGGCATTTTTCGGGTACCGTGCCGGACAAGATCGTTATGTTTAAGGAGTGTTCATTACAATTTTTTCACGTGGGCTTTCTCGTGTTAATTTTGTGCGAGAAGGTCCTTTTTTGTTGACTTGACTCTTGTTGTTTCGAATTTTGGGTGGGAATTGCTCTTTTTTGGCGACGAGACTCAATCTCATCATCATTTTGAGGTGGGAACTGTTCATTTTTGGCGACGAGCTCCTTCACGTCGACATTTTTTGCGGGAAACTCCATTTTTTGGCGACAAACCCATTTTCTATTAGACAGTTTAGCTTATTTTTCAACAAATACTGTCCAAAAGAGCCGTTGTATTGGACTCTTTAGTCTGATTACCAGGTGATTTTGTCCAATAAAGCATGATAAAATCGCTTCTATTAGACATTTTTCCATAATGTTTCGTTAAAACTGTCCAAAAGAGCCATTCTATTGGACATTTTAGTTCGAATATCAGACTTTTTTGTCCAATAAAGCATGATTTGGTCCCCTCCTATTCGACATTACTGCTCCAATTTTTGAAGTTTCTGTCCAAACCGCGCAAATCGGCACACCCCCAACTAGCCAATTTAGCTCATTTCTCAACTTACTCGCCTATACATTAAGAAACCAACATGGCACCAAAATCATGCCGCCGTTACTATCGTGATAACAAAAAAAGAGAAACCAATGAAAATATTAAAAGAATGAAAATCATAACCGATATAAATAATAGATTACATTTTCATTTGTAGGGCTTAACTCATATTCAATGGAGGATTTAATATGGTTGAAAAGCTGATAAACCAAGAATATGTTTCGACTACAAGACTAACAACGAACGGCATTAATAATCAAGAATCGAACATGACAGCACATACAAAAAGGGAAAATGAAAACTATGGAAATCCGATAATTGAGTCCTTTCAGAAAGTCGAAAAAGACAAGGTGGAAAAAGTAGTTGAAGGGCTGAATGATTTCTTATCACCAATCCCAACATCTTTAAGATTTGTTTTTCATGAGAAGCTAAATGAATATTATGTGACTGTTGTAAATGATGATACGCATGAAGTCATAAAAGAAATACCACCGAAAAAAATGTTGGATCTGTATGCGGCCATTATTGAAAAAATCGGTTTAATTGTCGATGAAAAAATTTAAGCCTTTTGTTCCCGTGAAATCAGCTGAAACTTTTGTCAGGAGGGGTTTACCTTTATCCAGGAAAAATTCAACGAATCTCATGAAGAGCATCTAGCACCAATCGAATATTAAGGAAGAGATTGAACGGATTGCAAAAATTCGTTTACCTCGCGCTATACCTAATTTTGGTTTCCAAATTTTAAGGAAGTGTTTTATTGCCTGTTAAGAGCTGGATAAAAATTAAAATTAGCAAAAAGTCATTCTTTGAAAGGAAGTGAATTTATAATGGTAATGCGTGTAACCGGCTTAGCAAGTGGAATGAATATTGATGAAATTGTTGAGAATATGATGAAAGCTCAATCGATTCCATTAAACAAAATAAAGCAACAAAAGACCTTGCTTGAGTGGCAAAGGGATTCATACCGGGAAATGAATACATTACTATTAGATTTCCGATCCCAACTGACAAATATGAAATTAAGTTCATTTTATCGGACGCGATCGGTAGCGAGTACGAATGAGGATATTGTTTCTGCCACAGTTGCTAGCGGTGCGGGACAGTCTTCTTATACTATTTCTAAAATTAGCTCTTTAGCTGTTGCAGAATCACGTATGACAAATTCCGGTATCTCCAAACAGTCTTCTAATAAAGTCGACACAACAAAAAGTCTGTTTACTGTTCAAGGTGCATTTGCAAATGAAATGTCATGGAAACAAGGGAGTGTTGAATCCAAGTCAATCGTCACGAAAGAAGGAGAACCGATAACTCTTGGCTTGGCTGATGGAGTACAAATTACCGATCTTGAAAATATGACCGTTGAAGTTAACGGGATAAAATATACGGTGATTGATAGTGGAACTCCAAAAAGTGGGGAAGTAATGGTAAATAAAGATACCGGGGAGTTAACTTTTGGTGACACGATTGCAGCAAACAGTACGGTTAAAGTGAACTATGTTACCGATAAAAAAGTTGAAAATAAAACCATTACAAAGGATACCACGCAAATTCAATTAAAAGGAGCACTTGTTGCAGGACAAATTAAGTTAAGTTTTAAAGATGGTACTGACACAACTATTGAATTATCTGATGAATACACAGGCATTGATACAAATGGGAATAGAATCGGAAAAATAAAAGATGGTGATAAAGTAGTTGGAGAAATTAATTACGAAACCGGTGTTATCACGTTTAACTCTGAATTTAGTAATTATTTCCCCGCTGAAACGGAGAATTCCGAGGAAAAACCAAAACTTGAATTGACAATTACATCCCAACAAAACTATTTTTCTTTTGGCTTAACTACACATACTTCAAAAGGGCAAATAGACGAAAAGTTTCTTATCCAAGGTTCCGAGTCCCTTAATTCCGTCATGTCCAAAGTGAATAATTCGAAACTAGGTGTTACGATGTTTTATGATTCCTATAGTGACAAAGTAACTATGACTCGTAAAGAAACCGGCGTTTATAATGAAAATGGTCAGGAGATCGAATTTACGGATGGAGATTTTTTAACTCAAGTATTAGGGTTTCAAAATGGAGATTCGGGAAATTATATAAAGGCTGAAAATGCTACATTTACGGTCAATGGATTAGAAACTTCCCGGCAATCCAACACCTTCTCCATAAATGGTGTTACGTTCACTTTGAAAAAAACAACAGATACGCCGGTGACAATTAACGTCAACAATGATAATGATAAGCTTTATGAAAATATTAAAAGTTTCGTTGATAAATATAACGAACTTGTTGAGAAAATCGAGAAAAAATTAAGCGAACCGAAATATAAAAATTATTTACCTTTGACTGATGATGAGAAGGAAAAATTGTCGGAAACCCAACAAGAAAAGTGGGAAAATATGGCAAAAAGTGGGATATTACGAAACGATTCTATTTTATCCGGTTTAGTCACACAAATGCGTACGGCCATTTATTCCGGCGTGAATCAAGATGATTTAGACTCGGCGATGAAATCCTTATCTGCCATCGGGATTACAACAACAGCTGATTTCACAACAGCTAAATTAGAAATTAATGAGTCCAAATTGAAAGCCGCCATCGAAAAAGACCCGAATTCAATTGAACTCCTTTTTAACGGTACGGGGGCAACGGATGGTCAGAAAGGTGTCATTCAACGGCTTTATGACAAAGTAAATGCAACGATGGACCAATTAAAGGAGCGGGCCGGTAATTCATATTCGGTCAACAATCAGTTCACCATTGGACGTCAATTGGATGATCTTGATGATCGCATCGAACGTTTTGAAGACCGGCTGGCCGATTTGGAAACCCGGTATTATAGTCAATTTACGGCTATGGAACAAGCAATTCAAAAAGCAAATTCTCAAGCCGCATACCTAGCACAATTTTTTCAATAAATTCATTTAGCCGATTTTCCTAGTTTGAAGTCCAGCTTATAGAGGGAGCGGGGCTACCCGAACTTTTGCGTCCAAATTGATTAACAAATAACCGGTGGAGGGATATTGATTCCCTTCGCCGATTGAATGTTCACTTTATGTTATTTCCGGAAAGGAAGGAATAAACTATGGCAGTGTCTAATCCATATCAAGCTTATCAAGAAAATTCAGTTCTTACTGCATCACCGGGGGATTTAACTTTAATGTTATATAACGGATGCCTAAAGTTTTTAAATTTGGCAAAAAAGGCAATCGAGGAAAAAAATATTACAGAAAAAAATACGAACTTACAAAAAGCACAGAACATCATCAATGAACTGATGGTAACTTTAAATATGGATATTGAAATCTCTAAACAAATGATGGCTCTTTATGATTTTGTAAGAATAAAACTAATTGAAGCGAATGTAAAGAATGATCTTGCTGCCTTAGAAGAGGCCGAATCAATCATGATTGAATTTCGTGATACATGGAAAGAAGTCATTAAGCTAAATCGCCAACAAACTTACACGAAGGACGGGCAAGTATAATGCATCCGTTAAAGGAATGTTATGAATTAACGGCAGAAATTATCCGGTTTTTTGAAGATGAACAAAATGATGATCGAGATAGTAAAATTTCCGTACTGCAAGATAAATTACGGAAAAGGGATGACTTGATGAAAAAAATCACCCCTCCGTTTTCCGATGGGGAACAAATTCTTGGCAGACAACTACTGCAATTGAACGATCGGTTATTACAATTATTAAATAAAGAAAAAGTGACAATCCAACAGGACATTACAAAAGTTAAAAAGCGAAAAAAAATCCATACAGGCTATATTAACCCATATGGTTCTTTGCAAACGGACGGTTATTTTTATGATAAAAAGAAATAAAGTTAAACCGCATAGGTCAGTGAAATCGTAGTCGCATTTGCACGGTTATTTTTATAATTAAAAGAAATAAAGACAATCAGCTGTCCGTTATGTGGGAGAATTAAATACGGGAAGTTTTTAGGAAGGGTTTGTTTTCCTTCCATTCTTATCATAATATTATCAAATGAAGGAAGATTTTTGGAAGGGGTTGATTTCCCCTTCCATTTTTATCATAATAAAGATAGAAATATAGAAATAATATATTTCTGGAACGAACATAGTTTCAATGAGATGTTTTAGCTTCTCAAAAGTTCATGAATTCGACAAAAGTTTTTTTTGAACAAGCAGGGATTTACTTTTTTTTGGAGAATATGTAAATATAGTTACAAAAAAGGAGGAGTTAGCGCATGAAATTCAACATTCGTGGCGAAAATATCGAAGTAACTCCAGCATTAAGAGAGTATACCGAAAAGAAAATTACGAAATTGGAAAAATATTTTACTGATACGACAGAAGCTATCGCTTATGTCAATTTGAAAGTGTACAATGGTAAAAAAACAAAAGTTGAAGTAACAATTCCGCTACCACAATTAGTATTAAGAGCAGAAGAAGTAAACGACGATATGTATGCAGGAATTGACTTGATTACTGATAAATTGGAGAGACAAATCCGTAAATATAAAACCAAAGTAAACCGTAAATTTCGCGAGTTAAAATCCAATGATCTGTTTGTATCGACACCGGCTCAGGCAACAAAAGATGAAGCAGATGAAAAGGAACTTGAAATTGTCCGGACCAAACGGTTTGATTTAAAACCGATGGATAGTGAAGAAGCCATTCTTCAAATGAACCTATTAGGTCATAACTTCTTTATTTATACCGATGCTGAAACGAATACAACTAATATCGTTTACCGCAGAAAAGACGGGAAATACGGTTTAATCGAAACGGTGTAAATATAAAATTCCACTTATACTTATAAATTAGGAAAACCCGCAAATGACTCAGCTTTGCGGGTTTTTCATATAATTTTTCACTCATTAAAAAAAGCTTTGTTAAAAAATAACAATGTATAAAAAGTGGTAAAATAAGCATATGAAAATTCGGAAATCCAACTATATCTGTCCCGTTCGGAAGTTGTCACTTTCAATTGTTAGTGATATTATATAACGGAATACAGTTATGAGATAAATTTCAGTTTGGTCGATTATTATGTTAATCGACCTGTTTTTAAGCCGGAAGTTTATTGTTAGGTGATTCTTTAAAAGGAGCGTTGGCTAATGGCTAATATTTTAAATAAAGTATTTGATTTTAATAAAAGGGAATTAAAACGGTTAGAGAAAAAAGCGAACCAAATTGAAGCGCTGGCTGATGAGATGGAGCGGCTAACTGATGATCAGTTGCGTGCAAAGACAGTGGAATTTAAGGATCGAATAAATAATGGGGAAACTTTGGACGATCTTTTAGTTGAAGCTTTTGCTGTGGTTCGGGAGGCTGCGCGTCGTGTTCTTGGTTTATATCCGTTCCACGTGCAATTGATGGGTGGCATTGTTCTCCATGACGGGAATATTGCCGAAATGAAAACCGGTGAAGGGAAAACATTAACCTCAACAATGCCGGTTTATTTAAATGCACTCTCCGGAA
>Ga0207866_1001644_pt1 | contig 20106 bp, 25 predicted proteins | sample HigsolmetaAR203D_FD_184835 | JGI IMG/M metagenome (GOLD analysis project Ga0207866, IMG submission 184835) | Ionic liquid and high solid enriched microbial communities from the Joint BioEnergy Institute, USA - AR20-3-D (SPAdes) (version 2) ...
CATCGCGAACGTGTGCTCGCAGGTCGTGATCGTGTTGCCGTCCGGCGCGTTGATCACGACGATGCCGCGCTCGGTCGCGGCCGCCAGATCGATGTTGTCGACGCCGACGCCCGCGCGGCCGACGACCTTGAGCTGTTTGCCGGCGTCCATGACGCGGGCCGTGACCTTCGTCTGGCTGCGCACAAGCAGCGCGTCGTATTCACCGATGATGGCGACGAGCTCGTCTTCGCCGAGTCCCGCCTTCTTGTCCACGGCGACGTCCTCAGCGTCGATCAGCATCTGGATGCCATGGTCGCTGATCGAATCCATTACGAGAACCTTGAACATGCCCCCAATGAACCTCCCGTGCCAAAATGCAAAATAAGGAAACCCCCGCCCGTTGCCGTCTGCCGTCCCGGACGAGAGTTTCAGTACACGCACTGCACCGATATGGCTTGCAGACCTTTTCTATTTTATATTAAGCGACGATTTTGCGCAATCTTCATTGAGGCGGGGATTTGAAAATTTCGGGACGGGCCGGAAACAGCCGGTCCGCCCGTTCCGTCAGCCTTCGTTGAACATCGGGAGCTGCGGCAGCAGCTCGCCGGGGCTGTACACGTCCCGCCTGTCCAGGAAGTCTCCGGAACGGACGGCCTCCGTGCTCAACAGGAGATCCGCGGCCTTGTCCACGGACGAGATGCCGAGGCCGGCCGCCTGACCGGATTCGATGAAATGGTCGAGCCGCGCCGTCAGATCCTGCGGATAATAGTCACGGAGAACCCGGCGCTCTCCGAGCAGGCCGGCCGCGATCGCGTTCTTGAGCAACAGCGGCTGGCGGATCCACGTTTCGAGCGCCATGCCGGAACCGTCCGGCACCTGATCCGGAAAATCGGGATCGAGGGAAGCTCCCCACAGCACCATGGCTTCGTAATATTGCGCCTCCGCCCGAAGCGCGTAATCGAGCGCTTCCCGGTAAAGCGCGTCTTCGCCCAGCTTGCGGATGACGGCCTGCGCGTCGCCATTTTCGCCCGCGTACCGGCCGAACGCCTCCGCGAACAGCTTCAGGCTTCTCAGCACGTTCGTCTGGGCTTCGACCAGCAGCGGCGAGGCGGGCGATATGTCCGAGCGTTCCGACTCCCTGTAGCGGTCGTTCGCCGACGACTGCATCGCCTTGAGCCGCCTGGACGGATCCGGCGTCTGTCCGGATTTCATCTTCGCCGCTTCCCGAACCCATTCGCCGGTGAAGGAACGGAACGGCTGGTAGACCGTATAGTAGAACGACAAGAGATCCTTCTGCTGGTAGGCCGTGACGGCCGCCGACGCCGCCGCGTCCTCCTTCGGCGCGTAACGCGCTTCTGTCCGCTCCGTTCCGATCTTCATGCCCAGGAAGAAGGCGGCAACGGCTACGGCCAGCATGAACACAAATCCGAGGCTGAACAGCAATTCCGTCCGTGGCAATCGCTTATCCATGACAGTCTCCTTCATACGATGTATGATAGAGTAGAGCGTGAGCGTTCTCCAGTATAGGGGAAAATACCGGAAAAGGAAACCTGCGGTCTGACGATGAAAAAATTCAAACTGCGAAATCTCAAGGTGCGGCGCGTCACCGTCGACGATCTGGATGACCGGATGCTGCTGCTCAATTTGTACGCGACGCAAGCCCTCATGCTTATTATCGGAACGGCATGGCTGATTTTTCAGGGGCGAAATCCGATTGCACTGCTGGCATGGCCGGAAGGGCTGCAATTTCTGTATTGGGGCGCCGGTCTCGCGGCCGCGGCGCTCGCCGTCAACCTGTTGGCGGAGCGCTGGATGCCCGAAGAGGCGGCGGACGACGGCGGGGTCAACGAGCGGCTGTTCCGCAGCCGGACCATCTGGCATATCATGCTCATCTCGGCGACCGCCGCGCTGTGCGAGGAACTGCTCTTCCGCGGCGCGGTGCAGCATCATATCGGTCCCTACTGGACCAGCATCGTGTTCGCGACGATCCATGTCCGCTATCTGAGGCACTGGATTCCGACAGGGCTTGTCTTTCTGACCAGCTACGGGCTCGGGTGGATTTATCTCGAGACCGGCACGCTGTGGGCGCCGATCGCGGCGCACTTCCTGATCGACGCGGCGGGCGGTCTGATGATACGGTTTCGGAGGGAATCATGAAAGAGCGACGAGACGAAATCCAACTGTCCGAACGGAGCGCGAAATCGCTCTCCGTTTTGCGCGCGGTGCGGGACGTCCCGGCGGAAAGCCGGACGGACGGGACGCAGGAGGATGAGCTGCCGCCGCTGCCCCCGCGCCGGGTGAAATTTCCGTCCAGCAAGCTCCAGGTTGCGCGCTGGTTCTACAATTCGCTCATCGTGCTGTTTCTGGCGCTGATGGCGGGGCTGTTCATGCTGGGGCATTATTTTTACCGCGGGAACGGAGGCTGAGCAGGCGGGATGCGCCAGCGGGGAAGGGGGCCTGATCCGTGATGGTCTGGTTGGCAACGGCCGGCGCCGCGGCATGCGCGGGGCTCGCGGGCTGGATGGCGCGGGAAGCGTTCCGCGTCCGGCTGCGCCGGGAAGAGGTTGCGCTGCCCCGGCTCCCCGGTCCGTTCGACGGCTTCCGCGTCCTGTTCATCAGCGACATCCATCGCCGGTCCGTCCGTCCGCTGGCGGCGCTCCTCGAAGCGCAAGCGGAGAAGGCGGATCTCGTGCTCGTCGGCGGCGATCTGACGGAGCGGGGCGTGCCGGAGGAGCGGGTCCGGACGAATGTCAGGCTGCTGGCCGGCATCGCGCCCGTATTTGCGGTATTCGGCAACCACGACTACGACGATGACGCGGAGAAGCTCGCCGCTCTGCTCGAAGAGGAGGGTTGCACACTGCTCCGGAACGAGTCGCGCGCCGTCGAGCGGGCCGGCCGCATGATTCTGGTGGCCGGAACGGACGATCCGAGCACCGGGCGGGACGATGTCCGCGCCGCGCTGCGCGGCCCGTCGGGGCGCTTCCATCCGGGCCGGCGGCAGATGTTCACCATACTGCTTGCGCACGATCCGCTGATCGTCGACCGGATGACGGCGGAGGACATGCGCATGACCGATCTCATCCTCGCCGGGCACACGCACGGCGGCCAGATTGTTCCGCCTATCCTGGGCGCGGCCGTCCGCGGCCATTTCCGCTATCTGCGCGGCTGGTGCAAGCCGCCGGGGCGGAGAAAAACCGGAGGCGCGGAACGCCCCCGGTTGTTCGTAAGCTGCGGCTATGGCACGTCGCATCTCCCGCTGCGGTTGTCGGCGCCGGCGGAAGCCCATTTGTTCACGCTCCGCCGTCTTCGCCGTCCGCGGGATCCGGAACCGGAAACTCGATGAGCGCCGGATCCAGGAACGAGTACCCTTCCGCTTCGATTTTGCCGAGCAGCTCGTCGAGCGCTTCCGCGGTCCACGGCAGCTCGTGCATCAGGATGTTGGCGCCGGGATGAAGCTGGTCGAGCACGTTTTTGATCACGACATCCGGCTTGTCCTTCGCGCTGGCATCCCAATCGAGCGAGCCGTTCGACCATGTCGTGAAGAGCAGGCCGAACTCTTCCGCGATCCCCCTCACATAGTCGCCGCCCGAACCGAACGGCGGCCGGAACAGCTTCGGCGCCTCGCCGACCGTCTCTTCCACCAGACGCTGCACGCGGCCGATCTGGTCGCGCACGGCATCCTCCGTCTCTTTCTTCAGGTCGATGTGGTCCCACGAATGATTGCCGATCATGTGGCCGCGCTCGCGGATCAGCTTCAGCAGTTCGGGCTGCCTCACCGCGCGGTAGCCGTTTACGAAGAAGACCGCCTTCGCCTGATGGCTGTCCAGCGCGTCCAGCATCTTTTCCAGCAGTTCGCGGTCCTTCGGACCGTCGTCAAAGGTGAGCAGCACGACGTTCTTCGGCGCCTCGCCGTCGATCGGTACGAAGCGGTACGCGCCGTTCATCCGGTACAGTGGCGCGGCCGGCGCGGGGGCGGCGCCGTCATCGGGGCCTTCGATGTCCCGGCTGCCGGACGCGGCGGAGTCGCCGGATTGACCGGGATTGCCGGATTCGCCGGATGCGCCGGATGCACCGGATTCGGCTTCCCGCACATTCTCGCCGCCGGTCGGGCCGTCCGGTTCCCGTTCGGACGCATCGTTCGCAACGCCGGCGCCGGCCGGTTCCCGTCCGCCCTTGTCCGCGTCGTCCTGTCCGCACGAAGCCAGTAGCAGCATGGCGGCCGCAAGCGCGAGCGCCGATTTCCTCATCATGCATCGCCTCCACATGGTGTCCCCAACATTGTAGCACGGAGATGCCGCGCCATCCATCGGACCGGGCTTCCTGATTTTGCGCCGGATTGGCGGCAATGGCGCGGGCAACACTAGATACGCAATCCATCCGAAAACAAGGGGAGGGACCAGCGAAATGCGCATGCGCGGATTTGTGGCGGGCGGCCTGGTCGGCATCGCGGCCGGCATCCTCCTGTCCCGCAGGAAGCCGGGTACGGTCGACATGATCGTCCGCAGCGCCGATCGGCTGATGGACGCCTGCAAGCACAAGGTGATCGAGCAGGCGCTGAATTTCAAGTTCGGCGCGAAGGAAGGTGAACGGGAGGCGTCCGACGGCGCCGAATCCGGCTCGTCCTGGAACACGATCCGTTCGCTGATCAGCGCGGACGCCCGCGTGAAGCACGAAGCGGAGCGGATCCTCGAAGAAGCCGGAGACGCCGTGTCCGGCCATGACAAGCCGCATTGACGGCGCCTTGAACCGGGCGGGACCGGCCCGCGCGGCGGAGCCCGCGGAGCAGCCGCGCCGGCGGTTCCGCAATTCCCGCCCGGCCTTTTGGCCGACCGTTTGCTGCCTCATCCGCCTATCCCGCCAACTACTCCAGCCCCGATCGCATCCGGCCGGCAACCTCTACCTCTCCGCCGGACGATTTCTCCCCGTGGCGTTGTCCGAATGTCGCCGCCCGTTTTTCGTCCTGCGCGGAAATGGGTTTGCTTTCTTCCTCGTTTCCTAGTGCATTTCACCGGCAACCATGATAACATAGAAGCAAGATCTTGCCTGTGGACACGGGTTCGTCCGGCAAGATCGAAGGGCGCAAATGCACGATGCTGCAGAGGGGGAGAGCCATCATGAAGATTGAGCGGCTCAGTCAGGACAAGATCCGCATCTTCCTGACGTTGGACGACCTCCTTGAACGGGGGATCCAGAAGGAGGACTTGTGGCGCGAAATTCCCAAGGTGCACGAACTGTTCAGCGAAATGATGGATCAGGCCTACAGCGAATTGGGATTCGAAGCGAGCGGTCCCCTGGCGGTCGAAGTGATCGGCCTTCCGGCGCAAGGGATGGTTGTCATTGTCACCCGAGGCAGCGGAGAAGTCGACCATCACGACTATGTCGACGATGACGAGCGCGATCACGACGACGACATGTACGAGATGGAAGTGACGCTGGAGATCAGCGACACGATCCTGTACGCGTTCCGGGATTTCGAGGACGTCGTCGCCGCGGCGCGCAGGCTCGCTTCGGCCGGCCCGGAGATCGGCGGCAAGCTCTACGCCTACAAGGGGCTGTATCTGCTCGCCTTCGACGCGGAAGGCGTCGAGCGGTCGCGCTACCAGGCGATCACCGCGGTGCTCGCCGAATACGGCGAAGCGGCGTCCGTCACGGAAGCCGTGCTCGAGGAATACGGCAAGGTCATCTTCGCATCCGATGCCGTGAAGGAGATCAACGAGCGGTTCTGATCCGGTCGTTCCGGCTGTCCGATACAGAAGCGCATCCGAGGCGCATGATCCGCTTTCGGGAGCGCTTCTCTCTTGTTCATGCGTTCATGCGGATTGCGCGGGGAGGGGTGGCCGCATGTGGATGCTGTCGATGCTCACGGCGGCCATCGCGCCGGGCATCGCGCTGCTGGCGTATTTCTATCTCAAGGACCGTTACGACACCGAGCCGATTCACATGGTTGCGCGGATGTTCATCGTCGGGGCGCTCATCGTGCTGCCGATCGCCGTCATCCAGCGCGGCCTGTCGCTCGAACTCGGCGATTCTCCGTTTGTTCAGGCCTTCCTGATCTCGGCGGGCGTCGAGGAAGCGCTGAAATGGTTCGTGCTCTATCACATGATCTACAACCATACCGAGTTCGACGAGCCCTATGACGGCATTGTTTACGCCGCCGCCGTGTCGCTCGGTTTCGCCACGCTCGAAAATGTGCTGTACGCGCTGCTGCTGCCCGCGTCGTTCGGGTCGCTCGTCCTCCGGGCGCTGCTGCCCGTATCCGGCCACGCGCTGTTCGGGGTGCTGATGGGCTATTACATCGGCAAGGCGAAGTTCGCCGCGGCGAAATCCCGCCGTTACCTCGCCGCATCCTTCCTGATACCGCTATTCTGGCACGGTGCGTTCGACTATATTCTGCTCGTGTTCAGGCATTCCTGGATGCTGGTCATGACGCCGCTCATGGTCTTCCTGTGGTTCCGGGGAAGCCTGAAAATCCGGCGTGCCAACGACCGGTCGCCGCTCCGCTCGATTCCGCGCGAAGACGAGATTAAAATGCAGCGAATCCGTCCATAATGGGCCAAGAAACCTGTGAAAGGACGGTCGGATCGGGCATGACGACGGCGGCATCGAACCGGGTGAAAGTGCGCATCCTCTGCAGGCGGTGCGGGGAGAAATTCATACTCCGCGGCAGGCGGGAAAAGGGCCGGATCGACACCGGCTTCCGCCAATGCCTGTGCGACAATACCGACGACTTCGACATCGAAGAACACTGGGAGTGATCGTCAGCGGTGCATAAAGCTCCTTCCGCCCAAGCAAACTAACGCCAAGTTTGCCGGCGAAAGGAGCTTTGCCCATGTATACGCGTCTTAGCGCGGTGCTGTTCCCGGTGTTCGCCGTCCTGCTTGCGGGCACGGCCTTCTGGGGATACAGGGAGCACCAAGAGAAAAACAGCCTGCTCATCAAGGCGGAAAACCAGTATCAGCGCGCGTTCCACGATCTGAGCGACCATATCGAACAATTGCAGGAACAACTCGGCAACACGCTCGCGGTGAGCGCGTCGTCGCACGATGTCCAGCGCAAGGGATTGATCAACATCTGGCGCATCACGAGCCATGCGCAGAGCGAGATCAATCAGCTTCCGCTGACGCTGCTCCCGTTCAACCGGACGGAGGAGTTTCTGTCGCGCATCGCCAATTTTTCGTACAAGACGGCGATCCGCGATCTGGAGAAGCAGCCGCTGAGCGAACAGGAACTGGCCACGCTGAAAACCCTGTACGAATCGGCCGGGACCATCTCGGGCGATCTTCGCGCGGTGCAGGAGAAGGTGCTGGCGAACAACCTGCGGTGGATGGACGTCGAACTCGCGCTGGCCACCGAGGAATCGCCGCGGGACAATGCGATCATCGACGGGTTCAAGACGGTGGACGGCAAGGTCGCCCAATACGAGACGATCGAATGGGGACGGCCGGTGACCGCCATGTACCGGAAACGGACGGTCGACATCCTCTCCGGCGAGCCCGTGTCGCCCGACGAAGTGCGGAAAAGGGCGGCGAAGATGCTCGGCCTCTCCGATCCGTCCGCCGTGAAGGTGACGGAAAACGCGCGGGGCACGGAATACGCCGTCTATTCCGCGACGGTCGACACGGGCGACGGGACGATCCAGATGGATTACACGACGCGGGGCGGAGAACTGATCTGGTTCATGAATCCGCGCGAGATCGGCAGCCGTGCGTCCGTCGGTCTGGAAGAGGCCGAACGGGCGGCGAGCGAGTTCCTGAAGGAGCGCGGCTATCCGGAAATGAAGGCGATCGCGGCCGATCCGTACGACAACGCGGTGAATTTGACGTTTGCGCTGGTCCAGGACGGCGTGGTCATTTATCCGGAAAAGCTGACGGTCAAGGTGGCGCTCGACCGGGGCGAAGTGGTCGGACTCCACGCGGCCGACTTCGTCTACGAGCACAGGGAACGGAAGCTGCCGAAGCCGGCGATCGGCGAAGCCGAGGCCCGCGGTCGGCTCAATTCCGGTTTCGAAGTCGAAAGCGCGCAGCTCGCCGTGATCCGGAACGATCTGGACGAGGAAGTGCTCTGCCACGAGTTCAGCGGGAAGATCAACGGAGGGAGGTACCGAATCTACATCAACGCGGAAAGCGGCATCGAGGAGAAAATCGAACGAATTCGGACGGCAGACGACGCCGGAGCGGGGCGGGAGCGGACGCAGGCCGGATAAACCGCTTTTCGCGCCGCAATTTCCGCTGGTTGTGTCTTTCTTCCCATGCTATAATTTCTTGTAATGGGGGGGGAAGACCGAATTGGAGCCGAAGGTCAACACAGTCCTGTATCTGCAGGTGGCATCTCCGGATGAAGAAGAAGCGAGGGCCGTCTACAAGTCGCGCATCGCTGACGTCGAGGACGACATCCTGTACATCGAGGTGCCGCTGGAGGAACAAAGCGGCCGTCTGAAACGGCTGTTTCTCGGGGACGAACTCTCGGCTTATTTTCTGACGGAAGGCGGCGTCAAGAACTATTTCAACACGCACGTGATCGGTTTCCGCGACGATGTCATCAAGCTTGTCGCCATTCGCAAGCCGGATCCCGATTCGATCCGCAAAGTGCAGCGGCGCAGCTTCCTCCGCGTCACGGCGGTGCTGGAGCTGGCCGTCAAGCTCGCGAATCAGGTCCGGTTTCTGGCGTACACGGACGACATCGGCGGGGGAGGCATCTCCTTCATCACGGACCCGCGCTGGGCGCTCAAGGCCGGAGACGTGATGGAGTGCTGGCTGCTCATCCCCTACAAGAACGGGACGATCGAGCACGCCTACTTCAAGCCGGAAGTCGTGCGGGTGAAGAAGCTCGAATCCGGCCGGCAACAGATCATGGCCAAGTTCATCGAAATCTCGGACAGCGAACGACAGAAAATTATCCGATACTGTTTCGAGCGCCAGCTCGAATTCCGCAAACGTTGACACGCGTCCGCACGCCGCGCATCGGCATGCCGGCTTTCGGGAATACTGATTTTCCCGGAGGTGGGAACGGCGCGTATGGACAGACGGGACACGGGTCGGCGCGGCCGTTCGTACTGGACGGACGCGGCGGACAGGATTTGCATGCGGCTGGCCGTCATCATCGCGGTGCTGCTCGCGCTGGTCGCCCTGGCGCAGACGGCGCTGCACGCGGACGGTGTCCGGCCGTATCTGTCAAGGACGGAGCGCCTCGAAGGCGTGCCGCACGGGGACAGATGATTTTGCATCCTGCTGCGGTATGTGGTATAATTTTCACGTTTGGCAGGCCGTGCCTGCTTTTTTCATGATGGTCGCTGGAGGGGTCAACGCTGACGAACTTTGCGCAGGACACGAGTCCGCGGCGCATCGCGATCGCCATCGACGGGCCGGCGGGAGCGGGCAAGAGCACGGTGGCCCGCATGGTGGCCGGCCGGTTCGGCTATGTGTACATCGATACGGGCGCGATGTACCGGGCGGTGGCGCTGGCCGCGCTTCGGGCGGGCGTCGGGCCCGGCGAGACGGGCGAGCTTGAGCGCCTGGTGTCCGGTCTGGACATCCGGCTCGAACCGGGCAAGACCGCGCAGCGCGTCCTTCTGAACGGGGAGGACGTCACCGACGAGATCCGGTCCCGCGAGGTCACATCGGCGGTGCCCGCCTATGCGGCCGCGCCGTCCGTGCGGGCGAGGCTGGTGGAGCTGCAGCGCGCCATGGCGCGGGAAGGCGGCGTCGTGATGGACGGCCGGGACATCGGCACCCACGTGCTGCCCGACGCCGAGCTCAAGATCTTCATGACGGCCAGCGTGCGGGAGCGCGCGCGCAGGCGGTACGAAGAGAGCGGGCGGGCGCAGGGACTCACGCTGGAGATACTCGAGGCGGAGATCGCCGAACGGGACCGCCGGGACGCGAGCCGGGAACTCGCGCCGCTCGTTCAGGCCGAAGACGCGATCGTGCTCGACACGACGAACCTGACGGCCGAGGAGGCGGCGGAACGCGTCGTTCTGCTGGCCGAACGCTCGATCGCGGAGGCGGGCGGAAGATGAACTTCTATGAGTTCGCCAGGGTTGTGCTGCGGTTTCTGTTCACGGTGCTGTTTCGGCTCAAGGCGCACGGGGTGGAGAATATTCCGCGGGAAGGCGGACTGCTGATGTGCTCCAACCACATCAGCTATTTGGACCCGCCGACGCTCGGCATCTACGTGCCGCGGCGCCTGAACTATATGGCCAAGTCGGAACTGTTCAACTTCAAGCCGTTCGCCGCGCTCATCACCGCGCTCGGGGCTTTTCCCGTCAAACGGGGCGGCGTCAGCAAAGAAGCGATCAAGACATCGCTGCAACTGCTGCGGGAAGGTCATGCGATCCTCATGTTTCCGGAAGGAACACGCAATTCGGACGCTTCCTCCGCCAAGCGCGGAGCCGCGTTGCTTGCGATCCGGAGCGGAGCGGCGGTCGTGCCGTGCCGGATCGTCCCGGGATACCGGCTGTTCCGCAGGACGCACGTCATCTACGGTCCGCCGGTCGACCTGTCGCCGTTCATGGGCAGCACCGACGGCGAGTCGCTGGACAAGGCGACGGAGCTCATCATGCAACGCATCCGCGAATTGCAAGTCGGATAGTCAGATGCATCATTCATTCGTTTTAAATGCGTCGGCCGTTTCAGAGGCGGCAGGCGGGTTTAAATAAAGTTGGGGCAGAATCGAGGAGGTTAGTGTCCATGTCTGAAGAAACGAAGAACCTGGAAACCGCGGCAACGGAAACCCAGACCGATACCGCGGCGGAGACCATCACCGAGCAAAATCTGGATCAGTTGGTCACCCTGAAGAAAGGCGACAAGGTGAAGGGCACGGTTATCAAGATCGAGGACAACCAGGCCTATGTAAGCCTTGGATATAAATATGACGGTGTCATCCCGCTCCGGGAGCTGTCGGCTGTCCAGCTCAACAACGCGGCGGATGCCGTGCAGGTCGGACAGGAAGTCGAGCTCAAGGTCATCAGTATCGACGATGACAAGGAGCGCCTCGTTCTCTCGAAGCGCCAGGTCGATGCCGAGAAGGCATGGGACCGGTTGCAGGAGCAGTTCGAAAAGGGCGAAGTGCTCGAAGTGACGGTTGCCGACGTCGTCAAGGGCGGCCTCGTCGTCGACGTGGGCGTGCGCGGCTTCATTCCGGCATCGATGGTCGAGCGCCATTATGTCGAGGATTTCAGCAGCTACAAGGGCCGCACGCTGCGTGTGAAGATCAAGGAGCTGGACCGAGAGACGAACAAGGTCATCCTGTCGGCGAAGGAAGTGCTCGAGGAAGAGTACGAGGCGAACAAGCGCCGCATCATGGAGTCGCTCCAGCCGGGCCAAATCATCGAAGGCACCGTGCAGCGCCTGACGCCGTTCGGCGCGTTCGTCGACATCGGCGGCATCGACGGCCTCGTGCACGTCTCCGAGCTGGCCTGGGAGCATGTCGCCCATCCGCGCGATGTGGTGTCCGAGGGGCAACAGGTGAAAGTGAAGGTGCTGAAGGTTGATCCCGAAGCGGGCAAAATCAGCCTGAGCGTCAAAGCGGCGCAGCCCGGTCCGTGGGAGCTCGCGGCCGACAAGTTCCACAACGGCGATATCATCACCGGCACCGTCCGCCGCATCGTCAGCTTCGGCGCGTTCGTCGAAGTGGCGCCCGGCGTGGAAGGCCTCGTTCACATTTCGCAGATCGCGCATCGCCACATCGCGACGCCGCATGAAGTGCTGAAGGAAGGCCAGGAAGTCAAGGCGAAGGTGCTGGACTTCAATCCGGCCGAGAAGCGGATCTCGCTCAGCATCAAGGAAACCGAAGAGGCGCCGGAACCGCCGGCCCGTTCGGAGCGGGGCAGAGGAGGCCGCGATCAGGTTGAGACGATCCCGAAGGAAAATCTCAGCTTCACGCTCGGCGAGCGCTTCGGCGACAAACTCAGCAAACTTAAATAAACCCGACGATGATGTGGGGCCGTCTTCACCGGATCGCCGATCCGCGCGGGGGCGGCCCTCGTTGCGATTCCTTCCCGCCGCAACGGATGCGCGCCAGCGGCGCATAATAGGCGGGGAGGGATGCCGGTGATGGCTGGAATGACGACGGCCTGGGTGCTGGCAGTGGCGGGCATCCTGCTGGCGACCGGCTGGAAGAGAGAACTGCTCGACGATGTTTCCGCCCCTGCGGCCGCGGGCGCATGCCTGGCCCTTCTCGCTGCGTGCGGCATCGGGGGGATGCCCGCGAACGCGCCGCAAATGGCCGTGCTCGTCTGCGCCTGCTTCGGGCTGCGGAAGGCCGATGCCGGCTTGCGGGTGCAGGCGCTTGCCGCAGCCGTGCTTGCCGGCGCCTTATGGATCGGGCTACGGCATCTGTACGCGTCCGATCCGGTGTTCATCTTCCGGGACGCGCGGCTGGACGGTCCGCTGGCGGCGGGCCTTCTCGCGGCCGCGGCGACGGGGCATTTCCGGTCGCAGCTTGCCGCCGTCGCGGCGGCCGCCGCCGCGGCCGGCTGGCTGGATCCCGCGCCGTCCGGACCGTGGGACCGGTTGGACGGACTCCTCGCGTCGCTTTCCGCCGCCCGCGCGGCCACGCTGCTGGCGCGCGGCGCCTCGGCCGCGGCCGGACGCCTGCGGCCGCGCGCGGGCAGGGAGGCCGATTGATCCATTTCCGGATTCAGGCGATCTTGTGGTATATTGAATGCGTTAAGATCAAGTATTCCGATCGCTGAATACCGGTCGAATGAGAGGTTCAAGGAGTGGGCGAGATGGCAAGACCCGTTGTCGCGATCGTCGGGCGGCCCAATGTCGGCAAGTCCACCATTTTCAACCGCATCATCGGTGATCGGCTTGCCATCGTGGAAGACAAGCCCGGCGTAACCCGCGACCGCATCTACGGATCCGCCGAATGGAACGGCAAGACGTTCAGCATCGTCGACACCGGCGGAATCGAGATCGACGCCGGCGACGAGATCATGCGCTCGGTCAGGGCGCAGGCCGAACTGGCCATTGACGAGGCCGACGTCATCGTCTTCATGGTCGACGGCAAAGCGGGGCTCACGCATGCCGACGAAGAGGTGGCGCGCCTGCTGTTCCGTTCGGGCAAGCCGGTCATTGTCGCGGTGAACAAGGTCGACAATCCGGGGAGAACGGATACCATCTACGAGTTCTACAGCCTGGGATTCGGGGATCCGGTACCGATATCCGGCGCGCACGGCACCGGCATCGGGGATCTGCTGGACCGGGTGGTCGAATCGCTGCCGGAGCGGACGGACGATGAATATGAGGACGACGTGATCCGGGTGGCACTGATCGGCCGGCCGAACGTCGGCAAGTCCTCGCTGGTGAACGCCATCCTCGGCGAAGAGCGGGTGATCGTCAGCGACGTCGCGGGAACGACGCGCGACGCGATTGACACGCCGTTCGAGAAGGACGGCCGGAAGTTCGTCCTGATCGACACCGCCGGCATGCGCAAGCGGGGCAAAATCTACGAATCGACGGAGAAATACAGCGTGCTCCGGTCGCTCAAGGCGATCGAGCGGGCCGATGTCGTGCTCGTGCTGATCAACGCGGAAGAAGGCATCATCGAGCAGGACAAGCACATCGCCGGCTACGCCCACGAGGCGGGCAAGGCTTCGGTGCTGGTCGTCAACAAATGGGACGCCATCGAGAAGGACGACAAGACGATGCGGCAGTTCGAGCTGCGCATCCGCGATCATTTCCAGTTCATGGATTACGCGCCGATCGTCTTTCTGTCGGCGAAGACGAAACAGCGGCTGCACAAATTGCTGCCCGTCGTGGAGCATGTCGCCGAACAGCACGCGATGCGGATCCAGACGCATCTCCTGAACGACATCGTCGCCGATGCCGTGGCGGTCAACCCGCCGCCGACGGACCGGGGCAAGCGGCTCCGCGTCAATTACGCCACCCAGGTGGCGGTCAAGCCGCCGACCATCGTGCTGTTTGTCAATGATCCGGAATTGATGCATTTCTCCTACTCGCGCTATTTGGAAAACAAGATCCGCGAGGCGTTCGCCTTCGAGGGCACGCCGATCCGGATTATCGTGCGGAAGAAGTCCGACGAGGATTAGGGGAGAGTCTATCGTGTTGGAATCGATTATCGCCGTCGCGGCAAGCTATTTGCTCGGATCCGTCTCGTTCAGCATCCTGATCGCCCGCTGGGTGAAGGGGATCGACATCCGGCAGCACGGCAGCGGCAACGCGGGCGCGACGAACACGCTGCGCGTGCTCGGCAAGGGACCGGCCGCCGCGGTGTTCGCGCTCGACGTGGCGAAGGGCATCGTCGCCGTCCTGCTCGGGAAATGGCTGGGCGGGGGCGAGATTTGGGTGCCGATCCTGTGCGGCGCCGCCGCGATCACCGGCCACAACTGGCCGATATGGTTCCGCTTCAAGGGAGGCAAGGGCATCGCCACGACGATCGGCGTCATGGCGATGATCGCGTTCTGGCCGGCGCTCATCGCCGGCGTCATCGCGATCGCGTCCATTGCCGTCACCCGTTACGTGTCGCTCGGTTCGCTCATCTTCGCGGCCCTCACGCCGGTCTTCATCCTGGTGTTGTCCATGCCGTGGGAACTGTTCTGGGTCAGCCTGCTCATCTGCGTCTACGCATTCATCCGGCATCGAACGAATATCGTGAAGCTGATCCGGGGGCAGGAACACAAGCTCGGGGCCGGGAAAGGGGTGCCGCATGGAAAATAGGCGCGCTGCCGTGCTCGTCGCCGGAAGCTGGGGAACGGCGCTTGCGGCCGTCCTCGCCGACAACGGCTGTGACGTGACGGTATGGACCAGGCGGGCGGAACAGGCGGATGAGATCAACCGGCATCATACGAACAGCGTTTATTTGCCCGATGTGACGTTGAGTGAACGGATCCGGGCCGTGACGGACATGGACGAGGCGCTGGCGGGCGCGGGCATCGTCGTGTTCGCCGCCACGTCGGCGTCCGTGCGCGAGGTGGCCCGCAAGGCGGCCGGCGGCATTCCGAAGGACGCCTGGATCGTCCACGCCGTCAAGGGATTCGAGCGCGATACGCTCAAGCGGATCAGCACGATCATTTCCGAGGAGACCGGGCGGCCGGAAGCGTCGATCGTCGTCCTGTCGGGACCGAGCCACGCGGAAGAAGTCGTCCGCCGCCGCCCGACGACGGTCGTCGCCGCGTCGCAGTCGAAGGAAGCCGCGGAAGCGGTGCAGGACTATTTCATGAACGCCTATTTCCGCGTCTATACGAATCCGGATGTGATCGGCGTGGAGGTGGCCGGCGCGATCAAGAATATCATCGCGCTCGCCGCCGGTCTGTCCGACGGACTCGGATACGGCGACAACGCCAAAGCCGCCCTCATCACGCGCGGTCTGGCGGAAATCGGACGCCTCGGCCAGGCGATGGGCGCCCAGCTTCTGACGTTCGCGGGACTGGCCGGCGTCGGCGACCTGGTCGTGACGTGCACCAGCCGCCACAGCCGCAACTGGCGCGCCGGCTCGATGCTCGCGAAGGGCATGGCCGTGGATGAGGTGCTCGCCGCCATGGGCATGGCCGTCGAAGGCATCGGCACGACCCGCGCGGCCTGGGCGCTCAGCCGCCGATACGGCGTTCCGATGCCGATCACGGAGCAGCTCCATGCCGTGCTGTTCGAAGGCAAGCCGCCGCAGGCGGCGGCGGAAGCGCTGATGGGGCGCGTCCGGACGCACGAAAGCGAGGAAGTGGCGAAGGCCTGGCTGCAGGCTTGAGCCGCGTTCCGATCCGTCCGGCTTCCGGGCGGACAGCGCTCCGCACCAATTGTCCCCCTTCCGCATATGATGCATGCAGCATGACGGAGGAGGGGAGCCATGAGCGGCAAGAACTTGTCCAAGGACGTGCTGAATGTCGTCCGGAAGAAGACGGGCAAGCCGATCAGCGAGCAGCAGGTGAAGAAGCTGGCCGGCAGCGTGACGGCGAAGACATTCCAGAACGAAGCGGAACTGCGCCGTCTGATCAAACAGGTGTCGGCCGTCGCGGGCGTGCCCGTGTCGGAGGATACGGTGAACGATATCGTGAACGCGGTTCGCAAAAGCGGCATGAACATGGAGCAGCTCGAAGCGCTGATCCGCACGATGGTCCGCACGTGACGGCGCGGCCGGGCTTCCGCCGATGGCGGGAGACCGGCTGTTCTTTTGCCTGCATCGCCGTGCGGGTGATATAATGATCGGGAACGTTATGCGAAACTGGAGACGATGACGGACATGGATGCCATGACGAAAATGTGGATGTCGCTGATCGGGATCGGGCTGATGGCGCTGTCGGCCGTCGCGATCACGTTCGCGCGCGCCAAGACGAAGGGGATCGTGAGGGCGCTGCTCTCGCTGCTCGCCTTCCTGCTGCTGATGGTCGGCGGTTTCCTCGGACTCATCTCGATTCTGTGACGTACATAGGGAGCGCATGAGCATGATTCATTTGCGGGGCAGAACGAAGGAAGCATCCGTTCCCGCCGAAGCGGGGCTGTCGATCCTGGAGCACGCGCTCAAGGCCGGCGTCGACTGGGGGTTCTCCTGCACGCGCGGCACGTGCGCCCGTTGCCGCTGCAGGATCGAAGCGGGGGCGGAATGGCTGGAAGACATGACGGACGCCGAGTGGGACAGGCTGGAGCCGGAGGAGTTCGACGAAGGCTACCGGCTCGCCTGCCAGGCCGTCGTGCGGGCGGGGGCCGGCGATATCCGCGCCGTGAACCGCCCGTACTTCTGATCGCGGAGTGAACGCCATGGACAACAAGTCGCGGATTGAGCGGGCGCTTGTCCGTATCGCCGAACGTACGGCCGGTTCCGGCGCCGCCTGGGTGGTGGGCGGCAGCGCCGGGCTCATGCTGCGGGGCATCGAGCTTCCCGCGCCGCCGCGCGATCTGGACCTGTACGCGGATCCGGCGGATGCGCGGGCGATGCACGAGGCGCTTTCGCCATATGCGGTCGACCGGCCGGTACGGAGCGTGACGGAACGCTACGAGTCGATCCTGAGCCATTATCATATTGAAGACGTCCACGTGGAGCTGGTCGGCGGGTTCGTCGTTTCGGACCGCGGCTGCCGGTATGAGGTGCGGGTGCGGGAGATGCTGCTGCCGGAGGCGGAATTTCGCGCGCTGGACGGCCTTGGAAGCGGTGCAGCCATCGTTCCGCTTGCGCACGAACTGTGGTTCAACTGGCTGCGCGGCCGGCGGGACCGGCTGGAGCTGATCGCCGGCGCGTTCGCCGCCGACCCGGACCGCCACCTGCGCGCGTTTCGCGCCCTGACGGCCGCCGGACGGTTCACGCCGGAGGCGGTCGCGGAGGTGGAGTCGCTGCTCGCCGTGGCGACCGGACAATCGGCGGAAAGGGCGGATCAGGAACGATGACGAGGCGAATCGTACGGCGAACCTTCACCCGGTTTCGCGCCGTTGCGGCCGTCCTCCTCGTCTCCGCCGCGCTGACGGGCTGCCTGTACCCGAAGGACCAGCTCGCCCAGAACCGCATGCCCCCGCGCGACGCGGTCAGGCTGGTCCAGGCGGCGGTGGACGACTACAGGCGCGATACGGGGCTCCTGCCGATCCGGAACGCGGATCCGGATACGCCGAAATACGAGAAATATGTCGTCGATTTGGCCAAGCTTAAGCGGACCGGGTATCTTTCGGATTTGCCGGCTGCGGCCTACGAGAAGGGCGGTAACTACTATTTTCTTGTGCTGGATGAAGAGACGGAGCCGACCGTCAGGCTTCTGAACGTCGCGGTGCTGCAACGGCTGAACGATCTCCAGGCGCGCGTCGCGGCGTACATGTCGGCAAACGGCGGGGCATTGCCGGCCGGCGAGCCGCTGTACCCGTCGTTTGCGGTGCTCGATTACGACAAGCTGGGCGGCGGCAGGCCGGACATCCGCAGCGTCTTCAGCGGCCTGCCGATCAACGTGCTCGTTCACGACAGCGGCGAACTGTTCGCCGATTACGCCGCCGACATCCGGCGGCTGGTCGAGAGCGCGGGCGCCGCACCGGATCCGGAGACGGACCTGCGCGAGCTGCTCGCGCGCGAAACGCTGTTCGTTCCGGTCAAATCTCCCGTCTATCACTGGATCGGCGGCGATCCGTCGGCGCGGTATCCCGAACCATAAGCAAACCTTCGTCAGGAAGGCGGAGCATCAGGCTCCGCCTTCCGCGCTTGGAGCAGTCATAGACGCCCGGTTCCCGTCATATACCAGCAGAGGAATGCGTGAGGCCGCGTGCCGGCATTTTCCCGGACGGGGTCATATTCGGGACGTGTCTGTAATAGGATGATACCAGTCCAATACGGTTCGAACAGCGGCCGCCGGACGGCGCCGCGGCGGTGCGCCCGGACGCACTGACGTGTTCTCGGAAAAACGATTGGAGGGGATAACGAGTGGAAAAAGTCGACATTTTCAAGGACATCGCCGAACGTACGGGCGGGGACGTCTACCTCGGCGTCGTCGGAGCCGTCCGCACCGGCAAATCGACCTTCATCAAGCGGTTCATGGAGACGGTCGTGCTGCCGAACATCACGAACGAGGCGGACCGGATCCGCGCGGTCGACGAGCTGCCCCAGAGCGCCGCCGGGCGGACGATCATGACGACCGAGCCGAAGTTCGTTCCGAACCAGGCCGTGCAGATCCGTGTTTCGGAAGGACTGGAAGTGAACGTCCGGCTGGTCGACTGCGTCGGCTACGCGGTGGAAGGCGCGAAGGGATACGAGGACGAGAACGGGCCGCGCATGATCAACACGCCTTGGTTCGACGACCCGATTCCGTTCCAGGAGGCGGCCGAAATCGGCACGCGGAAGGTGATCCAGGAGCATTCCACGATCGGCATCGTCGTGACGACGGACGGCACGATCGCCGAGATTCCGCGCAGCGCCTATCTGGAGGCGGAGGAGCGGATCGTGCAGGAGCTCAAGGACGTCGGCAAGCCGTTCGTCATGATCGTCAATTCGACGCGGCCGCATTCGGCAGAGACGCAGGCGCTGCGCGGCGAGCTGCAGGCGAAGTACGACATTCCGGTCATGGCGCTCAGCGCGGCCTCGATGGGCGAAGAGGACGTCCTGTCCGTGCTGCGCGAGGCGCTTTACGAATTCCCGGTGCACGAGGTCAACGTCAATCTGCCGAGCTGGGTCATGGTGCTCGACGAAAACCACTGGCTCCGCACGAGCTACGAGCAGTCGGTCCGCGACACGGTCCAGGATATCCGCCGGCTGCGCGACGTCGACCGGGTCGTGCAGCAGTTCCTCGAGTACGACTTCATCGCGCGCGCGGGCTTGAGCGGCATGAATCTGGGCCAGGGTGTGGCCGAGATCGATCTGTACGCGCCGGATGAGCTGTACGACCAGATTCTCCAGGAGGTCGTCGGCGTCGAAATCCGCGGCAAGGACCATCTGCTGCAACTGATGCAGGAGTTCGCGCACGCGAAGCGGGAGTACGACCGGTTCGCGGAAGCGCTTGAGATGGTGAAAACGACGGGCTACGGCATCGCCGCCCCGACGCTGTCCGAAATGTCGCTCGACGAGCCGGAACTGATCCGCCAGGGTTCCCGGTTCGGCGTCCGGCTCAAGGCGACGGCGCCGTCGATCCACATGATCCGCGTCGACGTCGAGTCGGAATTCGCGCCGATCATCGGCACGGAGAAGCAGAGCGAGGAATTGGTCCGCTATCTGATGCAGGATTTCGAGAACGATCCGATCAAGATCTGGGAGTCGGACATTTTCGGCAGGTCGCTGCATTCGATCGTGCGCGAGGGAATCCAGGGCAAAATCGCGATGATGCCGGACAATGCGCGCTACAAACTGCAGGAGACGCTCGGCCGCATCATCAACGAAGGATCCGGCGGCCTGATCGCCATCATTCTCTAGATCCGGGAAAGCGCGCCTTGCGGGCGCGCTTTTTCGCGCCCGAAGCGCGCGGCGCGGCGGCCGTTAGAGTAAAATTTGCGTGGGGGTAAAGTCTGGAAAAAGCGAACATAGAAAAAGAGCTTCTCCCTTGGTGATGTGAATTTGCTGAAACACACACCAAGAGGAGGAAGCTCCTGTGCAGCACTTTACCACAATCATTCCCTCAATGAAAGAGCTTGAGCAGTGGATGTTGCGGGAGATGCAGGAAGCGTTCGCCAGCGCGATGAAGACAGCGCTGGAGATGTTTGATCAGATCATCCTTGA
>Ga0207866_1001650_pt1 | contig 20066 bp, 20 predicted proteins | sample HigsolmetaAR203D_FD_184835 | JGI IMG/M metagenome (GOLD analysis project Ga0207866, IMG submission 184835) | Ionic liquid and high solid enriched microbial communities from the Joint BioEnergy Institute, USA - AR20-3-D (SPAdes) (version 2) ...
TAACGTTGTGAAATGTTTGCAAAAACCACCACATTATAGTATACCGTCAATCATCCGAAGCTGTAATCGGCAAAAGGCTTCTGCTTCAGACATCATTTTTTTCTTGTTGTTGTATTTTTTAGATTTGTCAAAATATATTGCTTATGTCAGAATAAAAATAATTTTTACGGACAAATTTTTTCCATAATTGTAAACGGCCTTTTTTAGAAGGAAGTGTTTATTTTAAACAACTTTTGTTAAAATAAGTAAGCAAAGTTTTCGGGAAAATTATTGCTAAATATGGGTGGTGAGCTTTATGTTCAATCGTATATTATCGATCTTGGTTGTTGTTGGATTGCCGTTGTCCGTTATTGGCAGTTTGATGCATTGGAATGCACTGCTTCTATTTGCAATTTATTGTTTAACGATTATCGGACTCGCCAGTTTTATGGGAAGAGCGACAGAAAGCTTGGCGATTGTGGCAGGTCCACGAATTGGCGGACTGTTGAATGCAACTTTTGGGAACGCTGTTGAGCTCATTATTTCAATCTTTGCGTTAAAAGCAGGTTTAATTTCAGTTGTTTTAGCATCTCTCACAGGTTCTGTAATCGGCAACTTGCTGCTTGTTGCAGGTTTATCGTTTTTTGTTGGTGGATTAAAGTACAAGCGGCAGAAGTTTAATGAATACGACGCAAGACATAATTCTGGATTGTTAATGTTTGCGGTCATTGTTGCCTTTGTCATTCCAGAAGTGTTTGCACAAACAATGAATGATACGGACACATTGACGTTAAGCATTGGCATTTCCATCATTATGATCGGGCTCTATTTAGCCGCGTTGTTTTTTAAATTGGTAACCCATCGGGGAGTTTATCAGAAAAAAGAGGAGCAGATCGAAGAACACGAAAGCCCGGAATGGTCTGGCAAGATCGCAACCATCATTTTGTTTTTGGCAACAATTGCGGTTGCATATGTTTCGGAAAATCTTGTACATACGTTTGAAACGGTCGCACATGAACTTGGCTGGAGTGAATTATTTATTGGGGTAATTGTCGTTGCCATTGTTGGAAATGCAGCGGAGCATGCGTCTGCGATTATTATGGCTTACAAAAATAAAATGGATGTAGCGGTTGAAATCGCCATCGGATCAACCTTGCAGATTGCCATGTTTGTTGCGCCTTTGCTTGTATTAATTTCGCTTCTGTTTTCAGAAAAAATGCCGCTCGTCTTTACACTTCCTGAGTTGATTGCCATGGCGACAGGAGTACTGCTCATGATTGTAATTTCCAATGACGGCGATACGAACTGGTTTGAAGGGGCTACTTTGCTTGCTGCTTATGTCATCATGGGGATAGGCTTCTATCTATTATAGGAAGATATTTTGCGGATAAAATACAAATAGCTTGAAAAAACTACAAGCAAAGGCTACTTGAAAGGAGATAACCACATGAAACAGCTAATGACGTTATTTATTTCAGTCATGCTTGCATCGGTTTTTTCAAGCTTAAGCTTCGCTGAAGCACCAACTATCCCCAAATCGGTGATGGATATTTCAAAAGAAAATACGTATCCAAATCCGAGTCAAAATCTTCCTTATTTACAGCCAAGTGAATTAACAAAAGAGTTAATCAAAACATCCAACGTCCCGATTGAAAATCCTGTTTTAATTAAAATGTTAAATGAGTCTTCCATTACACCTTCTCCAACCGCCATAGGATATAGAGCCGCCATTTACTTGGGACGGTGGGCATTGAATTATGAATCTGAGGAAACAACAGTCAATTGGGAGTATCAAAAAATCAATACAAACTTTTTTGACAATCGAGGCGGTAAGTCGCCCGTTCAAATTAGCTATAAACAGGAGGCGCAAAAACGGGTAAAAGGAGGATTAACCGCTAGAATTTCTGATCATAAAGATGTCAAAAAAATGATGCTGATGAAGGCGGCAAAGAAATCGAAAATGCCGCTAGCATTTGAAACAATTGTCGGCTTCGGGACGAAAAAAAATCAAGTATATAATATCCCGCCGAAAAAAATGGGGTATTTATACGCATACGTTCCCGCTGTCAACGAAAAAGGAAAAGTCACTTACGGAGAAGTGTATTTAATGTTAAAGGGAAGCAAGAAGCAAATTGTTGTCAAAAATGTTACGCAACAAGGCATTGGAGCATGGATTCCTGTGCAGGATCGGGCATCCTTCCACTTTCTTATTACCAATCAGCCTAGATAATAGAAAAGGGCGGGCGAAAGGCAAATATATTGCCGAAAGAAGCCCAAGCCCTTTTATTTATATGCGCGCTTTTCTTTTTGTAAAATCTAAGTCTCGGTAATAACTATTTTTCACTAAAAGATTCGGTCCAAGACACGCTACGTTTGGACAATGGCAATTCAGCTGTTGGGCAATCGGGGATTGCATCCATTTTTCATAGGCTGATAAAAGAGTATCTTTTTTGATGTTTCCAAGCGGCGGTACATCGCCGAAATCTGTCACAATAATGTCCCCTGTAAAAATATTGACATTGAGACGGGATCTGCCGTCAGGGTCATTTCGAACAGTCACGTTTTTGCTTTCTCTCAATCGCTTCAGCAATGCTAAATCTTCCTCATTGTCGCTGCAAGCGTAAAACGGGAGTGTTCCAAACAGCATCCACACTGATTCGTCGCGGATATCCAAAAGCTTATGAATTGCTTCGCGTATCTCATCCAAGCTGAGCGTTTCAAGATTGCTAGCGAAATCACTTGGATACATTGGATGCACCTCATGGCGTTGACATTTCATTTCGTCTACAATTTGTCTATGGATTTTTTCAAGATGAGGAACCGTCCGTTTATTCAGCATCGTCTCCGCTGAAACAATTACTCCCGCTTCAGCCAGAGCTCTAGAGTTTTCAATGATTCGTTCAAAATATTTTGCACGTTCTTTATATGGAGGCTTCTTTTTCATCATTGCAAATCCGGCTTCAACAAAATCATCGACTGTTCCCCAGTTATGGGAAATATGCAAAACATCTAAATACGGGATAATTTTTTCATAGCGTTTCAAGTCCAATGTTAAATTGGAATTGATTTGGGTTCGTATCCCGCGTTCATGTGCGTATTTTAAAATGGGAACGACATAATTTTCCACAGATTTTATCGAAAGCATCGGCTCCCCGCCGGTAATCGAAAGGGATCGCAATGTCGGCACTTCGTCTAGCCTTTTTAAAAGTAAATCGAGCGGCAGCCCTTCCGGATCTTTCGGAGATAAAGTGTATCCTACAGCGCAATGCTCACATCGCATATTGCAGATTGTGGTGGTGGTAAATTCTATATTTGATAATGTTAATTCACCGTATTCCTTCATATCTAAATAAGCTTCCCAAGGGTCATAGGAAGGAGTAATCTTTTTGAGGGTTGTATAAGTTTCCATAAAAATCATTTCTCCTTTAATTAAACTGCACCATTAAATAATTGTAGCATGCCATCAGAAAAATGTAAGCGAATTTGAATCGAATATGATGTAAAAAAGTGTTGACAGAGGGGAAGGATAGTGGCATAATCCAAGTAACCGAATAAGAATTATAAAGTTAATAATAAAACTCTTATCAAGAGCAGGTGGAGGGATGAGCCCAATGAAGCCCGGCAACCGACTCATATGATGAGCACGGTGCTAATTCTCCCAACAGAGATGTTGAAAGATAAGAAGTTGTTTTGACAAAAAACCTCTTCTTATTGAAGAGGTTTTATTTATATAAAAAAATCTGAATGAAGAGGATTGAAAAAATGGGTCACGTAACAGCAGTATACCAAATCATTGCGAAACGAGAAGATTTAGAAAAAAAAGCAGAAGGCATTGCTCTTGGATTAACGGTAGGTTCGTGGACTGACCTTCCTCTTTTAGTGCAAGAGCAGTTAAAAAAGCATAAAGGACAAGTGGTTGAGATAAAAGAAACAGGCGAGGATCCATCCTCCGGCAAAACGATTGCACAGCTTCACATTCGCTTTCCGGGAGAAAACTTTTCTAAAGACATTCCTGCCATCTTAACGACAACTTTTGGAAAATTATCACTAGATGGAGAAATAAAATTACTAGATTTGCAGTTTGACGATGAGATCTTTCGGTATTTTCCAGGTCCTCGATTTGGAATTCAGGGGTTACGAGAAAAACTTGGCGTTTACGACAGACCGTTAGTGATGAGCATCTTTAAAGGTGTAATTGGACGTGATATGGATTACCTTCTTGCCCAATTGCGGGAGCAGGCTCTCGGGGGCGTCGACTTAGTAAAGGATGACGAAATACTTTTTGAAAATTCGCTCACATCATTTGAAACAAGAATAAAGGAAGGCAAAAAAGTTCTTGATAACGTGTATCAAGAAAAAGGGCACCGAACTTTGTATGCGGTCAATTTGACGGGAAAAACATTTGAATTGAAAGATAAGGCAAGAAAAGCAAAAGAATTAGGTGCCGATATTTTGCTATTTAATGTTTTTACATATGGCCTCGATGTGCTGCAAGCATTAAGGGAAGATGATGAAATCGCCCTCCCAATTATGGCTCATCCGGCGTTTAGCGGATCGTTTACTTCATCCGAAAAATATGGGCTCTCTCATTCCTTATTGCTTGGAAAATTGATAAGAATTGCTGGAGCAGATTTTTCGTTGTTCCCTTCACCATATGGCAGCGTTGCATTGGAGCGTGACAAAGTTTTAAAAGTGAAAGAAGAATTGGTGAAGGAATCAGTTTTAAAACCAGTTTTTCCTGTTCCATCTGCTGGCATTCACCCGGGTCTTGTTCCCATTTTAATTCATGATTTTGGAAAAGATTGTGTCATTAATGCAGGAGGCGGTGTTCACGGTCACCCGCAAGGTGCTAAAGGCGGAGGAAAAGCTTTCCGTCAGGCAGTTGACGCTGTTTCCCGGGGTGTTCCCCTTAATGAAGCAGCTGAAGACATAGAATTACAAGAAGCAATTCGGCTCTGGGGATGGAAGGAGGCACCGTCCAATTGAAGCCAGTAATATTTTGTGATTTTGATGGAACGGTGACAAAAAAAGATAACATCGTTAGCATCATGAAGCGTTTCGCTCCAAAAGAGTGGGAGCAATTGAAGGATGGCGTCCTTTCCCAGTCGATTAGTATTCAGGAAGGAGTCGGCAAGATGTTTGCACTTCTTCCATCTTCTTTAAAGGGTGACATCATTCACTATATTTTAGAAACTGCAGAAATAAGGGAAGGATTTCGCGACTTTGTTCATTATGCGAAAAACATGAACATTCCTTTATACATTGTCAGCGGCGGAATCGATTTTTTTATTAAACCGCTGTTGCAGCCTTTTGATTCTATTACCGCACTGTTTTGCAATAAAGCGGATTTTAGCGGAGAAACGATCACCATTCATTGGCCTTATACGTGTGATGAAAAATGTCCCAACCAAAATTGTGGGTGCTGCAAACCGACAATTATTCGGCAAATTGCAAATGCTGACACTCATTCCATCATCATCGGGGATTCCGTCACAGATTTAGAAGCCGCGAAGATTGCAGATACAGTTATTGCACGTGATTATTTATCAAAAAAATGTCAAGAATTTTCTATTCCTTATCAATCTTTCGAAACATTTTACGACTGTATTGACATTTTAGAGAAGACAATAAACAAAACAAATTTCATAGAAGAAAAAGGTGGCGCAAAATGAGTGTCGTTTTAACTCGTGTTCATGAGCTTGCGGAGATTAAAGAGGAGCTTGCTGCGAGGGATTGGTTTATGGGGACAAGCGGCAATTTAGCCATAAAAGTTCAAGATTCCCCGCTTCAGTTTCTTGTGACCGCAAGCGGCAAAGATAAACGAAAAAAAACGAAGGAAGATTTTTTGCTTGTAGATGGAGAAGGAAATCCTGTAGGCGCAACACAGCTGAAGCCTTCGGCAGAAACGCTATTGCATTGCGAAATATATAAAAGAAGCAAAGCCGGCTGCAGCCTACATGTACATACGGTTGCAAATAATGTCATCTCTGAACTTTATGGTGACGCTGGGAAAATTGTATTTCAAGGACAAGAACTGATAAAAGCGTTTGACCGCTGGGAGGAAGATGCAGAATTACAGATTCCGATTATTTATAATTATGCCCATATTCCTACATTAGCAAGCACTTTGGGCGATTTCGTGAAGGAGGATAAAGGGGCAGTTCTTATTCGCAACCACGGAATTACTGTATGGGGAAAAGATGGCTTTGAAGCGAAGAAAATTTTAGAAGCTTGTGAATTTTTATTTCAGTATCAGCTTGCTCTTATTCAAGCAAAAGCCGGTCTCCTTGCGAGTACAGGAGCTTTAAATAATTAAACATTTTAAGGAGGTATTTTACATGACAACGATTAAAATTCAAGGAACAAACGAAGTTATCAGCAATCAAGAGGAAGTGATTTCATTTTTAAATCAACAAGGTGTTATTTACGAGCAATGGGATATTGCCAAATTACCAGAGCATTTAAAAGAGAAGTATCTTTTAAATGATGAGGAAAAACAAACGATTTTACAATCTTTTGAAAATGAAATTAAAGATATTTCAGCAAGACGTGGCTACAAAGCTTGGGATGTCATTTCTTTAGCAGATCATACGCCAAACCTTGAAGAGCTGCTGAAAAATTTTCAGCGTGAACATCATCATACAGATGATGAAGTGCGCTTTATTGTAAGCGGCCATGGAATTTTTGTTATTCAAGGACAGGACGGAAAATTTTTTGAAGTGCATCTTAATCCGGGAGACCTTATTTCTGTTCCAGAGGGCAGACGCCACTATTTCACATTAGCTGATGACCGAAAAGTTGTTGCGATCCGCATCTTTGTGACAGAAGAAGGCTGGGTGCCAGTTTACGAAAAAGAAGAAGTAAATTAAGTTTACAAAAAATTTATGAAAAAGCGGCTTTAAACATTCACAGCTGCAAGCTTAACATCATCTTTTTCATATAACTGGCTGCTCTTCGGATACACAATTCATCCAGCTCAGTGAACAATGTTCCTGAATGCAAAGAAACTATGAAAATACCACAGCGGCTGCTGACCCGGTTTTAATAGGTTTACACATTTTTGCGAAGAAGCTTGCAGCTAAAAGAGCACCACAAAAATAGGCTTGTCTTATGTTACAAGAGGATATAGTTTCACTTGAAAACCAAGTAAACACAGATAATTTATCAAGTATTATGGCGGGATGGGGAAAATCAAGAATAAATGATGCAGATTTATATTTTTAGGAAGGGGCTGTCTTAGAAAGTCAAAATCCATTGAAAACGAAACATCATAAGCATTGATATATCAACGTTTCTAAAACATTAAAGGGGCGTCTATAAGCCGGAAAATCGACTTATTAGACAGCCCCCTCTATCTTAATGGATGCGGTGGCTGCTTTGGATCTAGAAATCTGAATCCATTTGGAGCATTTGCCGGAATCGGCTTTTACAAGCAGGTGACGAAGTGGTCTTGTAATAATGTCGTCCCCATATTGTGAATGGATATTATGAAAGACTCTTTTTTCACTTTATGACAAACAAAGATAGAGGAGGGAATTTTTTTGAAGGATTTTACAACATATTTTACGATGACTGAGCAAGATGTCACCGAATATGTACAGAAAAAACTCGATATTTTTGAACAAAACGCAGAATTGGAATGCCGAGAGATTGGCGATGGCAACTTAAATTATGTATTTCGAGTCGTTGATCAAAATAGCGGCCAGTCTGTCATTATTAAACAAGCTGGTCCGGTTGCGCGTATTTCAGACGCCTTTAAAGTTTCGCCAGATCGCAATCGGATTGAAAGCGAAGCATTGAAGCTGCAAGGGGAATTAGCGCCTGGATTTGTACCTAAGGTTTATTCGTATGATCCGATTATGAATTGTTGTGTGATGGATGATCTATCTGACCATGAAATTATGAGGACAGCTCTTTTAAAACATAAAAAATTTCCTTTGTTTGCCGACCATATTACAACGTTTCTTGTCAACACCTTATTGCTTACTTCAGATGCCGTTATCGATCATAAAGAGAAGAAAGCATTGGTGCAAAAATTTACAAACCCAGAATTATGTGAAATAACAGAAGATCTCGTGTATACAGAACCTTTTTACGATTGTGAGCAAAATGATGTATTTCCAGAAACGAGAGAATTCATCCGCGAAGAAATTTGGAATGATTCAAAGCTTGCATTGGAAACAGCTAAACTGAAGTTTGATTTTATGACAAAAGCACAGTCCCTCCTCCACGGCGACCTTCATACCGGTTCCATTTTTATAAAGGAAGATTCAACAAAAATAATCGATCCTGAGTTTGCTTTTTATGGACCTGCTGGGTTCGATATTGGGAATGTGATTGCAAACCTTATTTTCGCCTATGTAAATGCAAGCTTTACAATTGAAGATCAAGAAACAAAGGAAGACTACTTGCAATATATTCAACAAACAATCTCAGACGTAATAGAGCTGTTTACAAAAAAATTTTTACATGCTTGGGATGAGAATATAAAAGAAAGAACTGCAAGTGCACCTAGTTTTAAAGAATGGTATTTAAATTCCATCCTTGAGGATGCCTCAGCCGCTGCCGGACTTGAATTATGCAGAAGAATTATTGGGATCGCCCATGTAAAAGACATCACGTCAATTGAAAATAAAGAATCCCGAACTTTGGCTGAAAAAATTTGTTTAACAGCTGGTAAAACCTTTATTCTTGAACGGGCAAACATTCGTACAGGCGACGACTTTGTGAATGTTTTATTACAAAGTGTCCGCAAATTTATTGAAGGAGAAAAGTTTTATGACAGCAGTAAAAGCCATTCAATCCGTACAACTGGATGATGAAAACAATACGGTGATCATACTCGACCAAACGCTATTGCCGAATGAGAAAGTATTTCTGCATCTTTCTACTCCAGAAGAAATATGGGAGGCCATTTACCATCTGAAGGTTAGAGGAGCGCCTGCGATCGGAATTGCTGCTGCATTCGGTGTTTATTTAGGCACGAAGCAATCAAAAGCGTCGACTTATGAACAGCTTTTGGATGATTTTCAAAAAATCAAACAGTATTTGGCTTCATCGCGGCCGACTGCAGTGAATTTATTTTGGGCTTTAGATCGCATGGAGGATAGACTCAAAGTAGAAAAAGACAAAAGCATCGAGGAAATTAAAAACGCACTGAAGGAAGAAGCAGAACATATCCGTAATGAGGATGAGCAAGTCTGTTATTCGATCGGGGAGCATGCCCTGTCATTATTAAAACCCGGCTGGGGTCTTCTGACCCATTGCAATGCAGGAACAATTGCGACGGCGAGGTATGGGACTGCGTTAGCTCCCATCTACTTAGGCCAAGAAAGAGGCTACCATTTCAAAGTTTTTGCAGATGAAACAAGACCGCTTCTTCAAGGTGCACGTCTAACTGCATGGGAATTGCAGGAAGCTGGTGTGGATGTAACGTTAATTTGTGACAACATGGCATCCATTGTGATGAAGGAGGGAAAAGTACAAGCGGTTTTAGTCGGGTGTGATCGAGTTGCCGCAAACGGAGATACTGCCAATAAAATTGGAACTTCCGGAGTGGCAATCTTAGCAAAATATTATGGAATCCCGTTTTATGTTTGTGCTCCGCTTTCAACAATCGATTTAGATTGTCCGACAGGGGAACATATACCGATCGAAGTGAGAAAAGCAGAGGAGATCACGACAAAATGGTATGAAAAACCGATGGCGCCGGAAAATGTGCAAACATATAATCCGGCATTCGACGTGACCGATCATGAACTCATTACGGCAATTATTACAGAAAAAGGGATTGCCTATCCACCCTTTACCAAAAGTTTAAAACACATGAAAAGCGTTTAATTGCCTTTTCATACAAAAACCCCTTAAAAGGGAATGCTTTCACATTCTTTTAAGGGGTGTAAAATTTTATTCGAAATATAATTCCGGACGTCTGTCTTGAAAAATAGGAATGGTTTTTCTTACACGGTCAATTTCTTGAAGATCCAGTTGGGCGTAAAAAATTCCTTCATCTGTTTGATCATGAACAAGAAGCTCGCCCCAAGGGGCAATGACCATTGAGTGTCCATTAAATTCATTATTTTGATCCGCTCCGACCCGGTTTACTGCTACAACAAACATTTGATTTTCAACTGCCCGTGCTTGGAGAAGCAATTGCCAATGGTCAATTCGCTTTTTCGGCCATTCGGCAGGAATGAACATAATGTTTGCACCTTTTAATGCATGGGTGCGAATCCATTCCGGAAAACGCAAATCATAACAAATAACACCACCGCAAGTGATGCCGTCCAGCTCAAATATATTTACTTTTTGGCCGGCACTCATAAATTTATGCTCATCCATCAATTTAAACAGATGGGCTTTGTCGTATTCAGCGGTGATATTTCCGAATCGGTCGACAACGTACATGGTATTAAAAAATTGTCCGTTTTTTTTCGTTGCAACTGAACCGCCGACAATATTGACATGATATGTTTTAGCAAGGGATGTCAGCAGCTCAATTGTTTTTTCTCCATTTTTGTCTGCAAGCTCATCAAGCTGATCAAGGGCGTATCCTGTATTCCACATTTCAGGCAAAACAATTGTATCCGCTTGATGGCTTGCTGCTTCTATTATATTTTTTTGAGCGATTTCATAGTTTTGGTCCGGTTCGCCTAAAATGATATTCATTTGTATACAAGCAACTTTCATGATTTTCAGCCCCTAGACATTTTTATATAAAGACTATAGAATTTTTATGATAATTTCAACTATTTTTATAAAAAAAGGTGGATTAGAGTGGAGATTTCAGAACGTTTAAAAAAGCTTCCAACACAATTTTTCTCTGCCCTTGTGAAAAAAGTGAATAACGCTGTAGCCGAAGGAAGAGATATTATTAATTTAGGACAAGGAAATCCTGACCAGCCGACTCCCCCGCATATCGTCAAAGCGCTGCAAACCGCAGCAGAAGACCCGAAAACACATAAATATTCACCATTTTCAGGTCTGATCGAGTTAAAACATGCGGCTAGTGAATATTATAAGAAACAATACGGTGTCGATATAGATCCGGAAAAAGAAGTGGCGATTTTATTCGGTACGAAAACTGGACTTGTTGAATTGCCGATGTGCCTATTAAATGAAGGAGATCTAATGCTATTGCCCGACCCGGGTTATCCAGACTATTTATCAGGCGTTGTTTTAGCCGGGGCTCAATTTAAAACGTTCCCGCTGTTGGCAGAAAATCGGTTTTTACCTGATTACAACGCCATTCCGTTGGAGGATAAAGAAGCGGCAAAATTGATGTATTTAAACTACCCGAACAATCCGACAGGAGCAACGGCCGATCTTAAGTTTTTTGAGGAAACGGTTACGTTTGCAAAGAAGCATCGAATTTCCGTTGTCCATGATTTTGCGTACGGTGCGATCGGCTTTGACGGCAAAAAACCGACCAGCCTTCTTGAAGCGGAAGGAGCTAAGGACATCGGCATTGAAATGTACACATTGTCGAAAACCTACAATATGGCCGGCTGGCGCGTTGGATTTGCTGTAGGGAACCAGAATATCATTGAAAGTATTAATCTTATTCAAGATCACTTATATTGCAGCCTTTTTCCAGCAATACAATTAGCAGCAGCTGCCGCATTAACAGGCGATCAGTCGTGTGTAGAGGAGCTTGTCTCCCTTTATGAAAAACGGCGAAATACGTTTATCAATGCTATTCGGCAAATTGGCTGGAACGCCCAAGCTCCGAAAGGATCATTTTTTGCCTGGCTCCCTGTTCCGAAAGGATTTACTAGCGAAGAGTTTGCCGATTATTTGCTTGAAAAAGCAGATGTCGCCGTTGCGCCAGGAAACGGCTTCGGGCAATATGGAGAAGGATACATACGCGTTGGTTTATTAGTTGATGAGAGCAGGCTTTTAGAAGCGGTTGATAGAATTCGCAAGCTGAACCTTTTTTAACTGCTGCAATGAATGTTGAAACACTCTCCTTATCCCCCTAAAAAAATGATCAGCACGTGAATGCCTTTCCAATCAAAATTAAAAGAAGTATAATAAAAATTGTGTTAAGTGGGAGTTTTTTGACTGAATGTAAGGGGGATAAGCGGGATGGAAAAATTATATGAGAGTATGTATCAATTAATTGTGGAAACGTCTACAAAATTGCCGAAGGATGTCCGCCGCGCTATTTTGAAGGCGAAGCAGCGTGAAAATGCTGGTACAAGAGCTGCGATGTCGCTTGCCACGATAACCGAAAATATTAAAATGGCAGATGAAAATGTATCGCCGATCTGCCAAGATACCGGATTGCCGACATTTAAAATTAAAGTGCCAGTCGGTATCAATCAAATTCAAATAAAGGAAACAATAAAAAAAGCGATCGCTCAAGCGACGAAGGACGGGAAGCTTCGCCCGAACTCGGTCGATTCGCTCACTGGAGAAAATTCCGGCGATAACTTGGGCGAAGGGCTTCCAGTCGTAAAATTTGAACAATGGGAAAAAGATTATATCGATGTTCGCTTAATATTAAAAGGCGGCGGCTGCGAAAACAAAAATATTCAATACAGCCTGCCGTGCGAACTAGAAGGATTGGGAAGAGCCGGCAGAGATTTGGATGGAATCCGCAAATGTATTTTGCATGCGGTATATCAAGCACAAGGCCAAGGATGCAGCGCAGGATTCATTGGAGTTGGAATCGGTGGAGACCGTTCATCGGGGTACGATTTAGCGAAAGAACAATTATTCCGCGAAGTCGATGACGTAAATCCGAACGAAGAATTGCGGCAATTGGAAGAATATATTATGGAAAATGCAAACAAGCTTGGCATCGGAACGATGGGATTTGGCGGGGAAACCACTTTATTAGGCTGCAAAGTCGGCGCAATGCACAGAATTCCTGCAAGCTTTTTTGTTTCTGTCGCATACAACTGCTGGGCATTCCGCCGTTTAGGTGTGCATATCGATCCAAATACGGGTGAAATCATAAAATGGCTTTATCAAGATGGAGAAGATGTTGATTTTCAAGAAAATGCTGCACAAGAAGAACATTTAGCATCAACGGACTCTGAAAGACGTGTCATCACGCTGCAAGCGCCAATTACAGAAGAACAAATCCGCGAGCTGAAAGTCGGCGACGTTGTTCGCATCAACGGAATCATTTACACAGGAAGGGATGCCATCCATAAATATTTAATGGATCATGATGCGCCGGTTGATTTAAACGGTCAAATTATTTACCACTGCGGACCTGTCATGTTAAAAGATGAAAACGGCAATTGGGAAGTGAAAGCGGCCGGGCCGACCACTTCCATTCGCGAAGAGCCTTATCAAGGGGATATTATGAAAAAATTTGGCATCCGTGCGGTAATGGGCAAAGGCGGCATGGGGCAAAAAACGCTGCAAGCTTTAAAAGAGCATGGCGGAGTATACTTGAATGCGATTGGCGGTGCTGCTCAATATTATGCGGATTGCATCGAAGCGGTTGAAGGTGTTGACTTGCTGGAGTTTGGAATTCCAGAAGCTATGTGGCATTTGCGCGTAAAAGACTTCACGGCCGTTGTCACAATGGATTCACACGGCAACAGCCTGCATGAAGACATTGAAAAATCGTCATTAGAAAAGCTTTCTCAATTTAAAGAGCCGGTATTTAGCTAAATATTAAACTCAATGCCATAGCCAGATGATTGGCTATGGTATTTTTTTGAAATCAAGATGGAGCATAATTCCTAAAAACGGATAAAGACTAATAGTAAAAATAATGGAAAGGAGATTCACAGCTTGAATTATTTCCGGATTTTATATTGCTCTGTCTTGTTATTTTTTTCTTTTTTTAGCTGCGCCTCTGCTGCTGTCAGCAATCACCCGATTCATTGGGGTTTTCAAAAAAACAATAATCATCAGCCTCCTGATGCCGGGAAAGAATGGAATGAACTTTTAAATAAATATGGAGCGTTTTATTTAGGAGATCCCAGCAAAAAAGAGATTTATTTAACGTTTGATAATGGCTATGAAAACGGCTATACATCGAAAATTTTGGACGTACTGAAAAAGCACGATGTACATGCGACGTTTTTTGTAACAGGCCATTATTTAAAAACAGCCCCTGATCTTGTAAAGAGAATGGTGAAAGAAGGGCATATTGTCGGCAATCATTCATGGAGCCACCCTGATATGACGACAATAAGTGCTGATAAAATAAAGAAGGAGCTTGATGCCGTCAGCGACAAAGTAAAGGAGCTTACAGGCCAAGAAGGAACAGTATATGTGAGACCGCCAAGGGGCATTTTTAGCGAACGCACACTTGCATTGTCCGAAAAATACGGTTATCGCAATATTTTTTGGTCGCTTGCATTTGTCGACTGGAAGGTGAATGAACAAAAAGGCTGGCGATATGCATACGACAACATTATCAATCAAATTCATCCGGGCGCGATCATTTTGCTGCACACCGTATCAAAAGACAACGCTGATGCGCTTGATGAAGCGATTAAAACTTTAAAACAGCAAGGCTATACTTTTAAAAGCTTAGACGATCTAGTGATGGAGAAAATGTTTGAAAGTCCATTTCTTTATTAATAGAAGCGGATTATGTGATATAATAGCTCCGAAAAAATACGATAAAGGTCGGTAAAAACATGTGGAATGTGACGATAAAAGCGGCGCCGCCGTATGACTTCGACCGCGTGTTAGAGCGCCTTTCACTTGATCCGTTGAACAAGGTGGACGTGCACAAGCGAACCGTCCTTGTTCCTCTTTATAGTGAAAAAGAAGAACCTTTTGTTGCCGCTGTAAAAGCAATCGGATCGAAGGAAAACCCAGTATTTGAAATATCAGGGGAACAGGATGAACAAAAAGAACGAGCCATCCATGAGCTGACACGCATATTTCAATGGAAGAATTCGCTTAAAACCATTCAAGATCATTTCCTGCAAACCAACCTTGCTCCGCTTTTTCAAGAGCATGAAGGGACGCCGCTCGTGTTAGATTTTCATCCGTATGCTTGTTTAATGAAATGCATTATTCATCAGCAATTAAATTTATCATTTGCCTATCAGTTGACGACCGCTTTTGTGCAAACTTTTGGGTTTAAAGTAGATAATGTATGGTTTTATCCCAAACCGGAAACAGTATCCAAATTGAACTATGAAGATTTGCGGGCGCTGAAATTCAGCATGAGAAAAGCGGAATATGTTATTGATACCTCCAGACTGATTGCAGAAGGAGCACTGCCGATTCAGGCCTTCCATGAATGGAGCGATGATGATATTATGAAAAAATTGGTTCAAGTGCGCGGCATCGGCCCGTGGACGGTGCAAAATTTTCTTTTATTTGGGCTGGGCAGGCCGAATCTGTTTCCTGCTGCTGATATCGGCTTGCAAAATGCGATCAAGCATTATTTTCAACTGGAAAAGAAACCGACAAAAGAAGAAATGGAAAACTACAGCCGCGAGTGGGCTCCTTATTTAAGCTATGCAGCTTTTTATTTATGGCGAAGCATCGAAAAGAGACGGGGAGAAGCGAAATGAAGATAAAAAATAGACCGGCATCTGTGACGATTCAAAAGGGACAGCAATTTCCGCTGACAATTAAGCGGCTTGGCATTAACGGAGAAGGTGTCGGGTATTTTAAGAAACAAGTCGTCTTTGTCCCGGGAGCTTTGCCCGGGGAAGAAGTGGTCGTTCAAGCAGAGAATATTCAACCAAATTATGCAGAAGCCGTTATTAAAAAAATACGGAAAAAATCCCCTCATCGTGTGAAACCGCCCTGCATCTATTATGACCGATGCGGAGGCTGCCAATTGCAGCATTTGCAATATGAACAGCAGCTTGCTGCCAAACGGGACATTGTCATTCAAGCGCTTGAGCGCCATACGAACCTAGAGGTTGACACCCTCGACATCCGTCCGACAATCGGTATGGACGACCCTTGGCATTACCGCAATAAAAGTCAATTTCAGCTCGGAAATGAAAAACAGCAAGTGATAGCAGGCCTGTATGGTGCGAATTCACACAAGCTTGTTCCAATTCACTCTTGCATGGTCCAGCACCCGCTGACAGATAAAATTACCCAAACGGTAAAACAAGTACTGGAGGATTTTCACATTCCGATTTACCATGAGCGAAAACGGACGGGCATCGTTCGCACAATCGTTGTACGCGCCGGCGTTCAGACGAACCATGTGCAAGTCGTCCTCATTACAAAAGCGGAAGAATTGCCGCGAAAAGAACTGATTGCAGCGGAGATCATGAAGCGCGCGCCGGAAGTAAAATCAGTCATGCAAAATATAAATGGAAGCAAAACATCGCTGATTTTCGGCGACAAAACGGTTTTGTTAAAAGGTGAAGAAGTCATCCAAGAAACATTGGGCGACCTTTCCTTTGAACTATCCGCCCGCGCTTTTTTCCAGCTTAACCCGGTGCAAACGGTCAAACTTTATGACGAAGTCAAAAAAGCAGCAGGTTTAACAGGAAGCGAAAAAATCGTAGATGCCTATTGCGGCGTCGGCACGATCGGCTTGTGGCTGGCAAAGGATGCAGCAGAAATCAGAGGAATGGATGTCATTGAAGAATCCATCCGTGACGCGAAAAAAAACGCCGAAAAACACGGGATCAAAAATGCAACATATGTCACAGGCAAAGCAGAAACATGGATGCCAAAATGGGCAAAAGAAGGCTGGCGCCCAGATGTTGTCGTCGTCGACCCTCCCCGCACCGGCTGCGACCGAGCGTTTCTCAAAACAATCAAAAAAGTGAAGCCAAAACGATTCGTTTACGTCTCATGCAATCCGTCCACCCTGGCAAAAGACATTCAATTTCTTTCCAGCTTGTACAAAGTCGAATACATCCAGCCCGTCGACATGTTCCCGCACACGGCGCATGTGGAGTGCTGCGCGTTGCTTATAAAAAAATAAATATTCGAAAAAGCGCGTTTCTGAAAATCAATGAAACGGGCTTTTCCTAATGGATAATACAACTGACAGATCCGATTAGTTCGAAACAAATCAAAGAAGGAATAATCCATCCAGACTTGCCCGATACAATGAATTTATTTTTTCCGTGAAATAGATTTTTGAATCTGTTCTAAAAAAACCGGAACAAATGGAACAACCAAAATGCGCTATAAATAAGGCTTTAGCGCGAGTTGTTCCCTTGTTCCTAAAATTTTTGCATAGTGCTATATAATTTTATGATGGAAATCGAAAAAGTTATTAATAGTTGGGTACTTAATTAATGGAACTTTGGAACACTGAATATTAAGTAGTCGAAAAATGCAATAATTGCAAGTCTTTGTTTTAATATAGGTGTTCCAAAACAAATAAGAGCTTAGAACATATTTGGAGCATTAGTTTTTCACAGAGAAACAAAGGTCTGGTAATAACTTTGTAGAATTACAAGGTTATGTGCGATCCCATTCTCCTTTACAATCCGGGCATTGCCACCTTACTACACGGTCTTCCTCTAAACTAGATATCCCGATTTTTCGACTAAAGTGTGTCGCATTGTAATGATGTTGTTTTTCCTTGGGGATGGGATCTCCTTGTAGACAGCTCCCACAAAATGGACAGTACTCTAAATTATCTTCCAAAATTATCATCCTTTCTTAATTTATTAAACATTAGATCTTGTGGAATTTTGATGTTAGTCTAAAAATTGGACACGTTTATGATACATTTTATGGTATAATCATTTTCAAATTCAAAAAAGGGTTTGATAAAAAATGGATTTAAATTCGGCTGATCGGGAACAGATACTGTCGTTTTTGAAAAAAATAATTGTTGAAACATTACATGATCAATCAGTAAAAGTCTATCTGTTTGGTTCGTGGGCTCGTAAAGAGGAAAAGAGGACATCCGATATTGACATCGCTCTTTCTGCAGATTCAGCTATTCCGATTTCTAAGTGGGTGGAACTTCGTGAACGAATAGAGGAATCGCCATTACCGTACAGAGTAGATCTTGTCGATTTATCTAAAGCCGATCAGGCTATGAAAGAAAAAGTGAAAAAGGAAGGAATTTTATGGAACGGTTAAAGGAACGTATTCAACTTGCTTTAAAAGCTCTTCGTGCTTTCCAAGAGGTTTTGCTCCTAGAGAATCCAACGGAAGTTGAACGGGATGCAGCTATTCAGCGATTTGAGTTTAGTTTTGAAGCTTGTTGGAAAGCAGTAAAACAATTTTTATATGATAAAGAAGGAATTGATGTCGGTTCACCTAAAGGAGTAATTCGTTCAAGCAGGGAAATTGGAATTTTATCTGATGAGGAAACGATCATTGCATTAAAAATGGTAGATGATCGGAATTTGACAGTTCATACATACAATGAAGAGCTAGCTGTTGAAATTTTTGGCAATCTCCATAAATATTATCAACTTCTCTATAACTGGATTATCCGTATAGAGAAGAGAGAATATTAAATATAGTTGGAAGAGTAAAATTCCGTTAACGATGTATCGTTGTTTTTTAAGATTGGCATTTGCAGTTCGCCCACTCAATTTTCTACGCCTGGAAAGAATTATGAACATCGTTTTATATTGAACAGATTTTCCCTATTTTTTCTCAAACAATCGATTGTTTATCGTCAATACCGAATACATGCATTCGGTATTGACTTGTGTAAATGAAATTTGCTTCATCGGTATCGACGGTATTCGGGAGAAAAGCGGAAAAACGGCTTTACCGGTCGGGTCTGAAGGATCGGCTGACAATAAGGATCCGGTTTTTGCTTTATTTTGTTTTTTGATTAAGCCAATTCCCGATTTCAGCCATCGGTTCCACATTCACTTTATCATTCCCCGGGGGCGCTTTAATAAAAAAATAACTGTGCCGGGTTGTGACCGTTGAGCATATTTAATGCCTGGGGTAGTTACATAGAAATCGCCTTTTTGAAAGGTGTACAGTTCTCCTGTTTCCACATCTAAATATTCCGTTTTTCCGCTGATAATGTATTGATATTCATAAGCTTGCGTGTGGTAATGCGGCAATTCACCCTTAAAATCACCGTATGAAGTGATTCCGATTTCCAGTTTGTCGCCTTCTATAAATGGAAGTGTTTGCGGGCGTGATAATTGGCCGACAAAATATTGCCTTGTCGTCTTTTCGGGCGATTTCTTAATTTGTTCGCTTATTTCCTTCACGAATTGACAAAGTTTTCCCCCCTCTTTTTTGATAGTTCTAATGTTTCTTTTGTTTTTGGCGCCTGTTTCTCAGTTTAAACTTCTTTCTTCGAATATGAAAAAAGGGACGAATGCAAAAATCTCGTCCAGTAGGAGTTGCTCTGATACACTTATTATTATCTTCAAAAAGCAAACAAAGATCCCCTTATGCCACTCGTAACTGGTTTTTTTAATGGAATCTAGTAGCATTCCTCGTTGGGCTTCGTAATAAATAAACTCAATGAGATTGTGAATTTTTCTCGATCTCACACTCGCAAGACCGGTTGAAAAATCACTTGAATGTTCTGTCATGCAATAGATATACGTAAATTGTACGATGGCCCAAAATCGTTTAATGGCTCGCTCATGTCGGATTCGATATCGATCGAAACCTAATGTTTCTTTCGTTTGCCGAAAGTAGCTTTCGATCGACCAGCGTTTCGCATAGTATTCAAGAATAGCCTAATCGCTCAGTTTTTGTGTCTGTACTTAAAAAACAACGCAAATGCTCGCTCGTCATCGGTTGATCGGTTTTCCAACAAAAAAATACCACCGCATTTGGAATGTCGTTCAATGCCCCTTCGTAGCGATACATTCGATACGTTTCGCCTCCCACGGTCACGAGGTGGGTATCGGAAATGACTCAAACGTCGTTCGGTGTTTCGGATGGTAACTCAACTGATGGAGATCCGTCAGAGTACCAGAACATCCTTTTGTGAGCATTCCATCTATGAGGTGGACGAGATGGTTCATCACAGACTTGGAATAATAACGTTTTAATCCGAGAGAAAATCATGTATTGTAAATTTCTTGATGATGTGCTAATCGTATCTATACGAGAGACATGAACCTCCTTGTTTGGGTAGTTTGATAGCACATCTATTCTAACCAAGGAATCGGTTCATGTCTCTTTTTATGTTTATTTGTAAATTTATGTTAGTAAATTTGCTCAAGTACAGT
>Ga0207866_1001651_pt1 | contig 20062 bp, 22 predicted proteins | sample HigsolmetaAR203D_FD_184835 | JGI IMG/M metagenome (GOLD analysis project Ga0207866, IMG submission 184835) | Ionic liquid and high solid enriched microbial communities from the Joint BioEnergy Institute, USA - AR20-3-D (SPAdes) (version 2) ...
AGCTTCAAAGGATTGGCAAATCCATCCCGGTGGCCATCTCCAGGAGAGTATAATCTGATTTTGAATCCGTCACATTAGAACGATTTAGCAAATATCACGGATTCAGGTCTTGATAATAATACTATAATTATCCATGAAAAACAAAATTTTACTGAATGTGACGGCGATTTCGACGATTGCAATCAGAGGATTTCATTCTGACGATGTTTCATTTCCCTTTGATGCGAGAAAATGGATTCAGCGAATCATCTACCGACCGTATTCAAAATTACTCCTGTTGGTCCTGTTTTCCAGACGTATCTTGGCCCCTCGGTTCCCATCACTCCGCTCGGAATAAACCCCGCTTTTTCCAGCACTCTTTGGGAAGCCACATTTTCCGGTTCCGTTTCCGCTTCTATAGACAGCACTCCCGGCTGTTTCGATGCCCAGCGTACCGCCGCGGATACCGCTTCCGTCATGAATCCTTTTCCTTCATATCCCGGATTCATGCCGTAGCCGATTTCCACCATGCCGTTGTCGTTCAGCCCTTTGAACGAAAAACTGCCGACAATTCTTCCGCTTCCGTCGTTGAGCTGCAACACCCACATCGCATGCCAAATCCGTTGCTCCGGATTCTTTAGGCAACCGGCAAGCATTGCTGAATAAGCGGCTTTCAGCGCTTTGTTTGATTCATTCTTGATCACGTCACGCATTTCGTCATCGGAAAGCGGATAAATGTTCAGTCTCTCGGTTTGAATCATTCCTGCATATTCCTTTTCCCACCGCAGTCCGGAGAATCGATTTTTACCGCACCATCCAAACGTCTCAACCGATCAAATGGCCTGGCCGCCCTTGGCGATCACCTTGCGATCACCTTGCGATCACCTGGACTAATGCCCCCGGCTGGAAGCTCCAATTCCGGTTACGGTCGCCTGTCAACTCCAAAAATTTCATCCACGCCTTTTACCATTTTCCCCAACAAATACTATATCATCAATCATATTACCGCTTCCACATGGCCTTCACTTTCTCTTGAAAAAAGAAGAATCCATGTGTTAAACTAATTGGAAATATTTTCTTGAAGCAGGAGGCGGCCTATGGATTATATACGCACAATGCGAAAGTACATCGGCCATGAAACGCTCTTCACAGTAGGTTGCGGGGCCATCATTGAGAATCGTCAAGGGCAAATATTGTTGCAACGAAGGAAAGATCGCGATGCGTGGGGCATTCCCGGCGGCGTCATGGAACTCGGGGAAACCTTTCACGAAACGCTGATCAGAGAAGTTAAGGAAGAAACCAATCTCATGTGTCGGAACATCAGGTTATTCGGTCTTTATTCAGGTCCGACAGGATACAGCGAGTATCCGAATGGCGACAAGGTGTATAGCATTCAGATCATTTTTCATGTCGTTGAATTTACGGGTGAACTGATCCGAGAAGGGAGCGAAAGCAGCGATCATAAGTTTTTTGGCAGACATGAATTGCCGGCGGCGTTAAATCCCACACAAGCCCCCTTCATCATGGATTGGACAGAAGGACGGCATTTACGGGAAATTATCGTCAGGTAGCGGTTGGAAAGGGCAGCAAAATGAAACATCGTCTGAATGAAATCCTCTGCATCGTCCTTTACCCAAGGCCATTTTGCTGGATTTGGATGATACGGCAGGTTGAGCGGTATGTATCCATACGCAATAATTCCCTCCACAGTGGAGTCACTGCCCCTTTCGTATCATTAGGTGAATCTGGGTCGTTGCGGCGATGTTCATGAAGTGTCCGGGGTTATCATGGGGGGGTAGAAGTGAGAGTATCCGCGATTGTATTAGACTTGGATGGGACACTGTTAAACTCCAACAAAGAATCAGTTGTCGAAATTACGAAGCGATTGAGAATATCTTGAGTAAGGGTATACCTGTTATTTTTGCTACGGCAAGACCTCCAAGAATGGTCAAGTTATTATTGCCCTCGTCACTATATGATAGAAGTTTTAAGATTTTTTATAATGGAGCGCTAATCATCGATCATCGAAACGTTATGATAGCACATTATACGATTGTTGAGCGTATGAGCACTCTTGCGGAGAAACTTTAACGGCGGGGAGGCGGTCTGCGATGCAAGTGCATTCCTTGCTGCCAAATAACGCAATCGAATCTTCCTTATTTTTGTTCCCTCCCCGAAAAACCGCCGAATAAGACGCACCCGATCACCCTATTTTCCGTACGATGCTGGATGTAACCGTTTTCTGAAAAAGATAACGATATTTCATCATCGCTATCCGGGCCTATTCGGCACTCGCTTCCAAAATAACAAACAATCGATCGTCTTATTCAGGATACATCCACTGGAACATCCGTTCATTCTCCGTACAAAACTCGTACGAACGGATGCGGGCAACTCCGCCGTGCGCGCGCCCCGTCCATTTGCGGGCAACATCCACCTTCGCTACATATAGCATCTTTAGAGGGGGTCTGCGACAGTCGGGGCCGCCGAAGTCCAGCTGTGGTTGCGCAACACCCCATTGCAATTCGTGCGAAGCTTGGCAAATGACAAAATACGATGTCATGGAGGTTACGGATGAAAAGGAAAATTTTGCTCGTTGTCGGTATGTTTCTGTTTTTTACCGTATCGGCCGCATACGCCAAAGACGCAATCCAAGCGGTTCTGTTTCCGGTTTCCTATTCCATCAATGACGAAACCAAAGAACTTCCGGAAGGACAAGTCACGTTCAACTACAACAGCCGAGCCTACGCTCCGGTCAGATTTATTGCCGAAAGTTTGGGAGCGCGAGTGGATTACGATGCGGAAAACCGCACCATTATGATTCATAACTCCAACGTCTTTTCGGCCTCCTCGATAAATATTGGGGATCATGTCGTCGGCATGGAGGTCGTGGGCTTGGATTTGTCGGAATCCGACGGTACGCTGTATGGAACGGTTCAGTTCAGCGGAGAGGCGTTAATCAAGGGGACCTATACGTATACAAAAGACGACGAGATGTCCGGCGAAAACTTGTTTTTCCAAGCGGACGCATCGTCTGCCCGACTCCTGCCGAGAATGTCGCATGATTCGCGGGATCCGATCTTTGTTTTCGCCAATATGGAGGATGCAAAGAAGCTTTTCGGCATTGCCGGGGAGGATAGCGATCATTTGACCGGAAACGCCGTCGTGGAAATCGACAACTTCACGATCCATTATCAAGAAAAAGAAATTTACAATCGCGCACAAATCAAAAATGTGTACCTGCCCGTCCCCGACTTGACGCCAAGGGAAGAATCCGCAACAAACCAGGGAACCGCAGCATTTTTCAGAATATCGCGTTGACTATATCACGCACTTTCGTTATTACGGTATGCCCTTCCCCAACTTGGTCAAGTGTGCCCAAGCCGCCGGCAGGCGGCTTGGATGATTTGGTGCTTCCGTTTTACCATGGAAAAGTTTCTTAAAAAGAAATGCGGGGCTCCCCTTTTGGGACAAGCCCCAGCTACCTTGCTGGATTTATTATTTTTCAATATAAACCTCTTTCAGTTGTAGTAGTTGTGTAGGAAGCTGTTTTAATCCTTTCACTTCGTCGCGTACGCCCAACAAATGTTCTTGGTGGAGCAAGTAAATAACCGGTGCGAGTTCAACCAGCCGCTTTTGCGCTTTGCTATAGAATTCTTGGCGTTTTTCCGGATCCGACGTTTGACGGGCTCCGGCCAAGTATTGGTCCAATTCTTCATCCACAGTAAACGTACGGTTGCCTTGCGCACCTAAGTTGTCGGAATGGAACAACGGGAATAAACCGTTGTCGGCATCGCCCGTAACCGTCGTCCAGCCGAACACCATCATTTCGTGTTCGCCTTCGGCTGTTTGTTCAAGCATGGATCCCCATTCCAGAATTTTGACTTCGGCATCGATTCCGATTTTCGCTAATTGAGACTGAACATTGGTTGCCGTATCCACACGTTGACGATCATCGTTGGTCCAAATGGTCGTCGAGAATCCATCCTGATAGCCCGCTTCCGCCAACAAGTCTTTTGCTTTTTGCGGATCATATTCCAATCCTTCCAGATTTCCATCATAACCGAAGATGCCCGGTGCCAGCGGTCCTTTTGCCGGAATGCCGACACCATTGTAAATGCCGTCGATGATTTCTTCCTTGTTAATGGCCATCGAAATCGCTTGACGAACACGAACATCATCGAACGGTTTTTTCGACATATTGAATCCGATAAAACTCAAAGATGAACTTGCGGTCCGTTGCGCATGCAATCCATCCGTATTTTCCACTTGTTCCAAATCGGACGGACTTAACGGCATGGAAATATGCGAATCTCCCGTTATCAACTCGGAAATCCGGGTCAAATCTTCAGGCACGACTTTAAATGTAACGCTCGCCAGTTTGGCCGGTTCTCCCCAGTAGTTTTCATTTTTTATCAGAGTAATGGATTGTCCGGGTTTCCATTCTTTAAATCGAAAAGGTCCGGTACCAATGGGATGGGCATTAATGACACTGCCCGGTTTTTCTCCTTTTTCCAACGCCGCATAGTCTTCTTCAATTTGTTTTTTGGAAATCATTTGTCCGCCCGGATGAGCAAAATGTGCCGGCAACGGCCCAAAAGGATATTTAGTTTTAAAACGAACCGTATATTCATCCACCGTTTCCACTTCATCAATCATGTTGTACATAAATTGGACAGACGACGCGATATTCGGATCCAAAATCCGTTCAATGTTCGCTTTTACGACTTCAGCATTAAACGGCGTTCCGTCATGGAAGGTGACGCCTTTACGAAGTTTGAACTCCCACGTCGTATCATCCAATTGTTCCCAGCTTTCGGCAAGCCCCGGCTGGTTTTTCATATTTTCATCTTGAACCACTAATGTGTCGTAAATATTAATGCGCACATTGGCGGATGCCGTATCATTGGTTAAATGCGGGTCAAGCGATACCGCATCGGAACGGGTGGCAATGACTAAATTTCCTCCGTCTTTGGACTCATCTTTGGAATTGCCGGCGCATGCCGCAAGAACAAGACCAAGCATCAGGAATATTACGAACCAATATGATTTCTTCCCCATTTTCTTATATTTCCTCCCGGTATCAAAATGTAAAGGTTGACTTTTCTTCCAAACTCAAAATAAAAGAAAGAGCCAAATCTCCGGTCGCCGTCAAATCCGAACTCCTTTCTTTGTAAAATGAAGACTGGAACGAAGAAGCTCTTCTCAATACCGTTCTTATATCTTATTATTATACTAGGATTAGTATGAAAATCAATTTTTTCCAGTTGCCGGGTAATTGAAATGTCCGTCATCCCTTGTGCAGCCAGAGTCTTCGGGCATTCATACGCAAAATGGCGCGATGCTTCCGGGGGATTTTCGAGGAACCTCGGACGAAATTTTTAAGATTAGAGATTATAAGATTAGAGATTAGTAGAAAGGAAGTCTCAAGGTGGTTGGGATGAATAACGGTTCCAAAATCAATCTGCCGGTCCTTCATACCGCTCGGCTCAACCATGGGAAAAACGTGTTTCGTCGATTGGCAAAAAACAAATCGGCAGTCATCGGCGGCAGTTTTATTGTTTTTTTCATCGTGGTTTCGATTTTGGCCCCTTTCTTGGCGCCATACGATCCGATCCAACAGAACATGTCGAACAAGCTTCAACCGCCTTCCGGGGAACATTGGTTTGGAACCGACAACTTTGGAAGGGATATTTTCAGCCGCGTCCTTCACGGCACGGGGCTTACACTGTTTGTCGGATTTTTTTCCGTCGCAATCGGCGCGACAATGGGGGTTTTACTGGGCATCATCTCCGGTTACTATGGCGGAAAGACGGATTCCATCCTGATGCGCATCATGGATATTTTTCTTGCCTTTCCCGGAATCCTTTTAGCGCTTGCCATTGTCAGTGTGCTGGGCGGCAGTTTGTTGAACGTGATACTTGCCGTTTCCATTTCATCGATTCCCGTCTTTGCGCGAATTGTTCGGGCCTCCACGTTGTCGGTGAAAAAACTGGAATATATCGACGCGATGCGCGCCCTTGGCGCCAGCGATCGAAGAATTATTTTCAAACATATTTTTCCGAATATCACCTCCCCATTAATGGTTCAAGCCACCTTAAATATCGCCACAGCGATTTTATCCGCAAGCGGTCTTTCATTTCTCGGGTTAGGGGCGCAACCGCCTACTCCCGAGTGGGGGGCCATGCTCAGCGACGGCCGGAATTTCATGTTTAATGCGCCGCACGTCGCATTGTTTCCAGGGCTGGCGATCGTCATTGTCGTCCTAGCCTTTAACTTGCTCGGAGACGGATTGCGGGACGCACTTGATCCAAAAAATCAAGACGGACTGGGATGAGGTGAACCGACGTGTTTCCATTTATCGTGCGCCGGATCCTGCAGACGATTCCCGTTTTAATCGGGGTTTCCATATTGGTTTTTAGCATGCTGCATATCATACCGGGCGATCCTGCGCAAATTATGGCCGGTGAAAGCGCGACGGAAGAACAAATCGAAAATGTCAGAGAACAGCTCGGCCTGAACGATCCGCTGCCTGTCCAATATTTCAAATATGTCGGCCATATCGTGCAGGGCGATTTGGGCACCTCGATTCGAAGCGGTCGCAATGTTGCCGAAGAAATCGGTTCACGCATTTGGATCACAGTAGAATTGGCCGTTTACAGCACCATATTGGCTGTTTTTATCGGGATCATCGCGGGCGTGATTTCCGCTACCAGAAAAAACTCCTACGTGGACACGGGCATTATGGTCCTTGCTTTATTCGGACTGTCCATGCCCAACTTCTGGTTGGGATTGTTGCTCATTCAATGGTTTGCCATCGGCATGGATTTGCCGAGTTGGATACCGTTTATTGATGATACAAAATGGTTTAAACCGTCCGGATGGGGAAGTTTTGAACAGATCGTTTTACCGGTGATCACACTAGGTACCGGAAGCGCAGCGATTGTGGCGAGAATGACGCGTTCCAGCATGTTGGATGTGATTGGACAAGACTACATTCGAACGGCTCGCGCAAAAGGGGTAAGAGAAAGCGTCGTCATTTACCGACACGCCTTAAAAAACGCGTTAATTCCCGTCGTCACCGTGGTTGGTTTGCAATTTGGCACATTGCTCGGCGGGGCGGTGCTGACGGAAACCGTTTTTGCCATCAACGGGCTGGGGAGGCTGATTGTCGATTCGATTGGCAGAAGGGATTTTCCGGTTGTTCAAGGCGCAATCTTAGTCATCACCTTTATGTTTGTGCTCGTAAATTTACTCGTCGACATTACGTACAAATTTTTGAATAGACGCATCGACTTCGATTAAACGAACCATTTTACCGGAAAGGAAAAATGCGAATGGCCGCTTCAAACTCCCATGAAAACCTATTGGAAGTCAAAAACTTGCAAACTTCTTTTTTTACGAAAGATATGGAAGTGAAAGCCGTGGACGGCGTCACCTTTACCATTCCAAAACAAAAAACGCTCGGTGTTGTCGGCGAATCGGGTTCCGGGAAAAGCGTCGCTTCCTTATCGATTCTCCGTCTCGTTGCGAAACCGGGAAAAATCGTCGGCGGGGAGATTCTTTTTAAAGGACAAAATTTGCTCGAAAAATCGGAAGCCGAGATGCGAAAAATCAGAGGAAACGAAATTTCCATGATTTTTCAGGAGCCGATGACGTCCCTCAATCCAACGTTGACCGTCGGTCAACAAATTAGCGAAGTCTATCGTATTCACCAAGGGCTCAGCAAAAAAGAAGCCAATCAACGAGCCATGGAAATGTTAAAACTCGTCGGCATCCCTTCACCGGAAAAACGAAGCAAACAATACCCGCATGAACTCTCCGGAGGAATGAGACAACGGGTGATGATTGCCATGGCGTTAGCCTGCAATCCCGACTTGCTCATTGCGGATGAACCAACAACCGCACTCGATGTCACGATCCAAGCGCAAATCCTTGATCTCATCAAAGAGCTCCAACAACAACTCGGGATGGGGGTGCTATTCATCACACACGACCTCGGTGTTGTGGCGGAAATCTGTGATTTTGTCGCCGTCATGTATTGCGGACAAGTCGTCGAATATGCCGATGTGAAAACTTTATTTAAACATCCGAAACATCCGTACACGGTCGGACTGATGAAGTCCATCCCTCCCCATGACCGTGATGTGGAAGGGGAATTGGACATGATGGAAGGAACGGTGCCAAGCCCGGCCGAAATGCCGGCAGGCTGCCGGTTCTCGCCCCGTTGTCCTTTTGCGACCGAACTTTGCAAACATAAAATGCCGGAGCTGATCACCGACCCAAATAACAACCAAGTCCGCTGTTGGATGTATACCCATGAGTGGGACGGCGAGAAAGGGATGGATGTCCGTGCAAGATAAGAAAATACTGCTTAAAGTGACGAATTTGAAACAATACTTCCCGATTAAAGGCGGCATCCTGGGAAGAACGGTGAATTATGTGAAAGCCGTCGATGATATTTCCTTTACGATATATGAAGGGGAAACGTTAAGTATTGTCGGGGAATCGGGTTGCGGAAAATCCACAACCGGACGGGCGATCCTCCGCCTCGACAAACCGACTTCCGGCCGTGTTGAATTCGATGGGGTCGATTTATTGACATTAAGCAAAAAAGAAATGAACAAAATGAGAAAACACTTGCAAATGATTTTTCAAGATCCGTATGCTTCTCTGAATCCAAGGCAGACCGTTAGACAGATTTTAACGGAAGCCATGGAAATTCAAAATGTTTTGCCGAAAGATCAACGGGACAAACGGGCGCTGGAACTGTTGGAAATTGTCGGTCTTGGCGCGCACCAGGCTGATCGATACCCGCATGAATTCAGTGGCGGACAACGGCAACGGATAGGCATTGCCCGCGCGCTCGCGGTCAACGCTAAATTCATTATCGCGGACGAAGCCGTATCCGCCCTGGATGTTTCGATTCAAGCGCAGATTCTGAATTTGCTGAAGAAACTTCAACGGGAATTGGGGTTAACCTATTTGTTCATTTCCCATGATATGGGAGTCGTCCGTTATATTTCCGATCGCATTATTGTGATGTATTTGGGAAAAATTGTGGAAATCGCCGATAAAAAATCGTTATTCGAAAATCCGCAACATCCATATACGAAAGCATTATTATCGGCGATTCCGAGCACAAATGTTGACCGAAAAAAAGAACGGATGATGTTGAAAGGCGATGTCCCTTCACCGATCGATCCGCCGACGGGTTGCCGTTTTCACACCCGCTGTCCATTTGCCACTGAAGTTTGTCGAACGGAAACGCCTGAACTTAGAAGGCCCGAGTATTTAAAGGAAGGACACTTGGCCGCCTGCCACCATATGGAAAAATGGATGTCACAAACGGCGTATATCTCCGCGCAACGTTGACTTCATGCTTTTTTTGGTCCTTCTCCATCGGCAGCGTAAGGCTGATCGTCGCCCCGCGGCGGGCGCGTTTTCCGCCCAAATGCGGCCGCCGTGGCGGCTGGTCCGAGCCCGCTCCGCCATCATTTTTCATGCTGGTCCGAGCCCGCTCCGCCGTCATTTCTCAAACGGGAACTTCTCCGCCCGAAGGCAAATCTTTCAAACTTAACTGCCGCATAGAGAAAAAACATGGCGCACCCGCCGATGTTCGCTTTCAGATGATCCGTGCGACGGTATCAAACATAGAGAGAAAACCATGCGTGGTACAATAAGCGGAGAAACTTTATCGGCGGGGAGGCGGTCTGCGATGCAAGTGCATTCCTTGCTACCAAATAACGCGATCCAATCTTCCTTATTTTTTTCCCTTGCTGCAAATAACGCGATCCAATTTTCCTTATTTTTGTTCCCTTCCCTCAAAACCGCCGAATAAGACGCATCCGATCACCCTATTTTCCGTAAAACACTCAATGTAACCGTTTTCTGAAAATGATAACGATATTTCATCATCGCTATCCGGGTCTATCCGGCGCTCGCTTCCAAAATAACGAACATTCGATCGTCTTATTCAGGATATTTCGTCTTATTCAGGATTCATCCGCTCATTCGTCTTATTCATCATACATCCACGGGAACATCTGCTCATTCTCCGTACAAAGCTCGCCTCGAACAAACGGAGGTGGGTAACTCCGCCGTGCGGGCGGAACACGCAACATCCACCGTCGCTCGTGCTCTGTTTCCTGTGCTGTGGACTCGTCGGCCAGGGGTAGCCCTCTGCCGCGCCGGTCCGATCGGCGATCGGCAGCGGTTACCCCGGCGGCAACCCTCCCGGCGTCAAACGGCCCGCGCCCTGCTCGATCACCTGCAGCAGGTACGCCGCCATCACTTCCAGCGGAGGCGCTTTGCGCTGCTTGCTCCATTCGTTCGCAACACCGAAGATCGCCCAACTGCACATCGAAGCGACCACATCGATCGGAACGCTCCACTCTGCGGTCGGCGTCTTCCGGAGCCACTGCAGGAACACCGCTGTCAATTCCTGTTGCACCGCCTGCTCGAACATCGGGTTCAACGATTCCCTATGCGTGCAATTGCGGTACACATCCTCAAAATGACGCAACACGACGCGAATCACGCACGCCAAATCCTTGCGCGTCCAACCGGCGTCCGCCGTCAAGCGACTCTCCAGCAACAGGCGGAACTTCTCGCGGATGACGAGGTCGAGCAAGGCATATTTATCGGGAAAATGCGCGTAGAACGTTCCTCTGTTCACATCCGCGCGATCGGTAATATCCTGTACCGTAACGGCGGCGAATCCCTTCTCTTCCACCAGTTCCCGGAACGCCTGCTTCAGCAGCCGGATTGACCTTTTCGCCCGTCTGTCGATCTGTTTTTCAGCCGTCCCCATGTCACCCGCTCCCTTCCCGTTCTCCGACATTTTTGGCGAACTGTCGGTTATCGGCCAAATCGACGGGATTGTTTATTGAATATTCCCAAAAATCTACGCTAATATCTTATCTGAACATTGTCGTCTAATCAATTCAAGTTTGATAACGGACGAATGTTGAATAAAACGACGCAGGAAAGGCAGGCGAAGGATGGAAAACGACAAATCCGGACAGCTTCGGCCATCTCCGCTTCGGTCGGCAACGGTCGAAAACGGACTCGTCATACGTACACAGTGCATTCCGATTTCACAGGGTCCTTATTTGCCTCTAATTCCAACCAAACTGATGTGAAAAGTTAAATTAATGTGGAGGTTGTTTTCGCGATGACGACCAGTATAAGGAAAACCAGGCGCTCCGCCCTCTTCATGTTTGCCGCAACGCTGACGCTGATGCTGACCGTATCGGCTTGCTCCTCTTCGAATGCCGGGAAAGCATCGACAGCGAAAAAAGTGATCATCGGCACGACGAGCGTCTTCCCCGGCGTGTCGTTCCTGGATGAGAACGGAAACTTGACCGGTTTCGACGTCGAGTTGGCGAAGGAACTGGACAAGCGCCTCCCCGAATACGAGTTCGAAATTCAAACGATGGAGTTCGGCAATTTGCTGCTCAGCCTGGAATCCAAAAAAATCGACTTTGTCATGGGCATGATGAGCAAAAACGAGGAACGGGAGAAGAAGTATTTGTTCAATAAGGAACCGTACGTGTATTTCTTCACCCGAATCGCGGTCGACAAAGATAACGACACCATCCATTCGATTGAAGACCTGCACGGCAAGAAGCTGTTTATCGGCTCGGCGACAAGCAATAACGCGAGTTTCATCCAGGCGTACAACCAGAAACACGGAAACCCGATCGAAATTGTGTACGGCAGCGGCGGCGCCAACGATCTCGTGCAGCTCATTCGCACCGGCCGCGTCGACGCGACGCTGCAGACGGACTTCTCGGTGCGATTCGAAACCGATGAGGACGGCAATCCGGCGCTGAAGCTCGTCGGCGAGCCGCTTATCGCGGATACGGTTCACTATGTGCTGCGTAAGGACAGTCAGGAACTGGCGGACAAGTTGGATGAAGCGCTGCGCGCCGTCAAGGAAGACGGAACCTTGGCCAAGCTCAGCGTCGAATGGTTGGGGCAGGATTTCACGAAATCGCTCGAAGAAGCGAAAGCGAGGTAACCGCGTTGCCCCGGGCAAGCGGACGGTCTCATGGGAAGAAGATTCGACGCGGCGTACGTGCTTGAATTTCTGTGGAGATTGTTGGAGTACTTCCAAATTACGATGTACATCGTGGCCGCTTCCTTCCTGCTCGGAATGCTGGTCGGGTTTCTCGTCGCTCTTCCCCGCCTGTACCGCATCCCGGTGCTGGACCGGTGCAGCGCCGTTTACGTTTCTTTTTTCCGCGGCACGCCGATCCTAATCCAGCTGTTTTTGATCTATTTCGGACTGCCGGAATGGGCCGGCCGGGTCGGCCTGAATCTTGACCGGGTTCCTGCGCTGGCGTTCGTCATTTTGACCTATGCGCTCAATACCGGCGCCTTCGTCTCGGAAGCGATCCGCGCGGGTGTCGGATCGGTCGACCGCGGGCAAGTGGAAGCCGCTTATTCCGTCGGCATGTCTTCCTACCAAGCGTTTACCCGGATCGTCCTGCCGCAAGCGCTGGCCGTTTCGCTGCCCGTTCTGGCGAATCTGGTCATCGGCGGCTTGAAGGACTCATCGCTTGCCTTTACGGTCGGGGTGATGGAGATGACGGGACGGGCGCGGACTTTGGGCGTAGCGACCCAACACTTCATCGAGGCGTATATCGCGCTGTCCGTCATTTATTACGTTGTCAGCCTGGTGCTGGAACACGGTTTCCGACTGCTGGAGAAACGAATGCTGCGCTATGAGCCGCACCTGGCCGGAAGGGGGAAACGCGGATGAGCTTTGATCTCGGATTCGCTTTCCACGCCTTGTTGCTGATCGCCTCCGCCTTGCCGACCACCTTCATGCTGACGTTCGTCTCCACGGGTTGCGGACTGCTGATCGGCATCGTCGTCGCTTTGGTTCGTCTGAACAACGTCCGAGTCGTTCGTCACCTGGCCGCTTTCTATGTCAGCTTCATCCGCGGTACGCCGGTGCTCATGCATCTGTTTCTCGTTTATTTCGGCTTGCCCGTCCTGATCGACGAGGTGTGCTCCTGGTTCGGGGCGGCGGGCGTCTCCGTCCGAATCCCGCTCGTCTGGTTCGTCTTGACGGCTTTCTCGCTCACCGCGGGCGCTTACTTGTCGGAAGTGGTCCGCTCCGGCATCGCGGCCGTGGACCGCGGACAGCTGGAGGCGGCTTACGCGGTCGGGATGACCACAAGCCAAGCCTATCGGCGCATCGTGCTTCCGCAGGCGTTGGCGGCCAGCCTGCCGAATCTGGCCAATATCGTCGTCGGCATGCTGCACGGATCAACGCTCGCTTTCACCCTGACCGTAGTGGAAATCTTCGGCAAGACGCAGTTGGTCGCCGCCCAAGGTTGGAACTATCTGGAATCGTTCGCCGCCGCCGCGCTGCTTTATTGGGGATTGACCGTGCTGATCGAAAACATCGCGGCCGGCCTCGAGCGCCGAATCAACCGCTTTGCGAAGGGAGGGGTCGCATGATTCGGCTCAGCGGCATCAAAAAGCGCTTCGGAACGAACGAAGTGTTGAAAGGAATCGATCTGGAGGCCGCGTCGGGCGAAGTCGTGGCCATTCTCGGCCCGAGCGGCTCGGGCAAATCCACGCTGCTCCGCTGCATCAACGTGCTGGAGCGCGCGGACGAAGGCTTCGTGCAGATCGGCGAACATACGCTGGACCTTCGCAAGGCCAACCGCAAGGAAATTCTCGCATTTCGCAGACGGACGGCCATGGTGTTCCAGCATTACAATTTGTTCCGCCATATGACCGCGCTGCAAAATGTGGCGGAAGCGCTCGTCACCGTGCGCGGCATGTCCAAACCCGCGGCGAGGGAAAAAAGCATTCGCGCGCTGGAACAAGTCGGCCTCGGACACAAACTGAACGAATATCCCAGCCGCTTGTCCGGCGGACAGCAGCAGCGGGTCGGCATCGCCAGAGCACTCGCGCTCGATCCGGAAGTGCTCCTGCTCGACGAACCGACCTCCTCGCTCGACCCGGAGCTGGTCAGCGAGGTGCTGGATACCATACGCTCGATCGCCGAACAAGGAATCACCATGCTGATTGTGACGCATGAATTGACGTTTGCGAAAGAAGTGGCGGACAAGACGGTTTTTATGGAAAACGGCGTCATCGTGGAGGAAGGACGATCGGCCGACTTGTTCGACCGCCCCAGGTCGGAGCGGACCAGGCAGTTTTTGCAGCATCATTCCGGACATCGTTGGACGACCTCACGGCAGACCATTCCACGACAAACCATTCTTTAAAGGAGGGTGCAAAATGGAAACAAAACCCTATTCGATCTACGAGATCGGTCCCTTCGGCAAAATCGGCTACGACAAGCTTTTTCTGAAAGAACGGCTTGGGCTCACGTCCATGGAAATCTCGGTGAACCGCTGGCCGCCGGGCACCGAGCCGGAACGGTCGCACAGACATTACAACAACGAGGAAATTTACCTGATTTTGCAGGGAGAAGGAGAAATTATCGTCGAGGACCAGGCGATTCCCGTCAAGGAAGGCACCGTCGTGCGCGTTCCCCCGCAATCCGCGAGACGGCATCGCAACCGCACGAACGGCGACTTGATCGCGCTCGTGCTGCAAGCCCATGAGAACAGTCTGGTCACTTGGACGATGACGGACGGGTATTTCGCTTGAAGCGGCTCTATCGGGCGGATCGCGTCCATACGGGCAAACCGCATGGACTCATCCGCAACGGCGCTTTGTTGGAGGATAACGGCACGATCGTTTGGGTCGGGCCATGGGAAATGCGTCCGATTCGCCAAGGAGAGGAACTCGAAACGATCGATCTGGGCTCCGCCACCTTGATGCCGGGACTGATCGATACGCACGTGCACTTGGCGCTGGACGGCGGAGACGACCCCGTGGGAGCGATGCTCGCCGCGGACGACCAGCAACGGATGGCCACGATGTTCCGCAACGCCCGCCGCCTGCTTCGTTCCGGCGTGACGACAGCCCGGGAAATGGGCGCGCCGGATTTTCTCGATCTGGCCGTGAAAGCGGCGATCGACATCGGCATCGCCGCCGGGCCTCATTTGTTGGTCTCCACCCGCCCGATCACGACGACCGGCGGACATTGCTGGTTCATGGGCTGCGAATGCGACGATGCGCCCGCCATTCGCCGGGCGGTGCGGGAAAACGCGAAAGCGGGCGCCGATCTCATCAAGCTGATGGTGTCGGGCGGCTTCATGACGCAAGGATCCGCTCCGTGGATGTGCCAATACGGCCCGCATGAAATCAAGACGGCGGTGTTCGAGTCGCATCAACGGGGCAAGAAAATCGCCGTCCACGCCCACGATGCCGTCGGCATACGTTACTCCGTCGAGGCGGGCGTCGACACGATCGAGCATTGCTCCTGGCTGACGCCGGACGGCGTTCGTTACGAGGAAGACACCGCCAGGCGCATGGCCGAGTCGGGCATCTACGTCTGTCTGACCGTCAATCATCGGGTAAAGCTCTGGCAAGGGGAAGAAAAGGAACAGTGGCTCGCCCGCGCTCGCGCCATGCGGGAGCTCGGTGTACGGATCATCGCCGGCACCGATGCCGGCATCCGGAACGTCGGCCACGACCAATTCATCGGCGCGCTCGAAGCGATGCGGGAGCTCGGGATGACCAACGAGGAAATCTTGGTTTCCGCCACCTCTTTGGCTGCCGAAGCCTGCGGCATCGGCGCGACCGTCGGCAGCCTGGAAGCCGGCAAACGGGCGGACATGCTGGTCGTGAACGGCAATCCGCTTGAACGGCTGGGAGATCTGCGCCAACTCGCGCGAATTATCCAAAACGGCAAGGACATGCTGCCGGATCTTGGCGAACGGTTCGATTAATGGAATTCCCGCAAAGCGATCAATCCATCCTCATCCTTATGGCGGCAAGTTCATTTCCTCGAAAAAAGAACAGTCCATTTGTTAAACTCATTGGAAATATTTTTTTGTCGTTTGAGGATGCGGCAAACGGATCGGAAGTTGGGGATGGTTTGATTTGAAACATGCGCTCGTCATCGGCGGCTCCGGCATGCTGGCTGATGCATGTCTGTGGCTGGCGGATCAAGATTATCAGGTTACGGTGATTGGCCGCAACCGCGCCAAACTGAGGCGATTGGCAGACCGGAATCCCCGTATTGTCCCGGTTTCCGCAGATTATGACCAAGAGGAAGCATTCCGGTCGGCGCTTCACACTTCCCTCGTCCAGCACGGTCCCTGGTTGATGGTCGTGGCCTGGATTCATGATCAGGATAAACGAGTCCTCTCCTGGGTCAGTGAGGAGCGCATGCGATTGGGCAACAGCCCGTGGAAATTGTTTCACGTCTTGGGTAGCCGCTCCAATCCGGATGAAATGGAGCGGGACATGGCGAATTTGGCCTTTTGCAGCTATCATCAGGTGCAGCTCGGGTTTGTGATCGAGCAAGACAGTTCCAGATGGCTGACCCATTCCGAAATTTCCGGCGGCGTCATCCATGCGATACAAACGGGCCTCAAACGGCATGTGGCGGGTACGTTGACACCATGGAGCATGCGGCCGCAGGAAAACGTTCGACAAAATCCTATTGGCGCAAATCTTGACCCCAATGAATGAATATGAGCATTGCCGGCCATCGGCCGTCGATCAAGCGCTTCCCTATTGACAACACACGAGGCATGCCGCCGACGGGCGGTATGAATCCCGTGTGTTCTTCTTTTTTTCATCAGGGCCAAGCATGGGCTGCTTTTATCCTCCGGCTCCCCTCGCGCAATTCGAACTCGTGCCCGTTCTGTGTAAACGATCGTGCAGACAAGATCGATTGACAAATTAAACTACATGATGTAGAGTTATTTTTGAACTACATAATGTAGAGTAAAGATGGGTATCCATGACGATGGGGAGAAGATGTCTGAAACAGAGTTTGATCTGCACAGCGGCGATATGACGAAGAAAGATATTGAAGAATTCACAAAACGATTGAAAGAGTAGAGGGAGAACATGATCGATTTTTATTATCCCCTGCTTTTCATGTCGGCTACGGCGGCGGTACTGTACCTGATTCTGAAGCTATTGAGCAGGTGGACAAAAAAATTTTTACCGCAACATGGCATTACTACTCGCATGTACTTCTGTACACGATATTCTTTATTCCGTATTTCAAATTGCTTTCCTTTCTAAACCCGAATATTTAGGAAACCGTGTCGAACAAGATGGGGATTCGTTTTGCCGCTCCCATTCAAACCATCATTCGATCATCAAATCCAATCATCATCCCGGATGCAAGCCGTCTAAACACGATGGAACGAATCCGTCATCAAACCAGCGATTCCATTTTGCATTTATGGAATGTCATTCCGTATGTTTTGGTCATCGGAACGGCGGTTTATCTGGCCGTGATCCTGATTCAGAATATCCGGATTCATCGAAGAATTTTCTCTATATGCGAACTAACCGACGATCCGGAAATGCTAAGGGAACTGTCCGCCTGCAAGCAAAAACTGGGCGTGACGAAAAAAATTCCGGTGTACTTATCCCCCTACGTCGGTTCCCCCTTTCTTTACGGGATGTTGAAACCGCGTATCGTTTTGCCGGCGGCCTTGGAGTTTACGGCGGAAGAGTACCGTCATATCTTTCTCCATGAACTAACGCATTATCAACGCCGGGACGTTTGGTTGAAATGCTTGCTGATTTGCGTTAATGCGCTTCACTGGTTCAATCCGTTGGCGTATTTGGCCAGACGGGATGTCGATCAATACTGTGAACTGTCCTGTGACGAAAAAATGGTGCGATCCATGAATTTCTCGGAAAGAAAACGATACTGCGAGTTACTGTTGAATGTCCTATGGAATATCGCCGATCAGAAAGCCAAAGTCTATTCCGCTTTTAGCGATAAGAAAAACTATCTTGAAAGGAGAATTCGCATGATTTTACAAAGTGACGGTGTAAAACGGAGAAAATCCATTCGTCTGTTCTCGGTAATGGCTGCCCTGTCTTTGGTCATTTTCGGCGCGGCCGCCGTTTATGCCGGGAGCGCCTATGATACGCCGTTAAAGGATCGCGACCGAGAGACGGTGCAGCGCAAGGAGGAGACGGTCGACCGCTACCCATCGCAACCGGAATCGAAATATGTACTTTACCGCGACATTCGTAAAAATATCGGTCCTCTTGCTGTGGAGCTAGTAAGGGACAGCGGTGAATATTCCGCTGCTTACGACGTACTGAAGCCGGGTGAAAGCAAAAGTTTTGGCGGTTACGCTCTCCATAAAGGGGATGTGGTTTCGCTAAAGTATGAATACACGGGAGATGACCTGGAACTTTACTTGTTGGAGTATGATGATCTGTCGCTGGAGGACGGCAGGTTCATGGAAAGCAACTCCAGTTACACCATCCCCGAGGATGGACATTACTATTTCCTGCTTCAAAACCGTTCGCAAGAGCCGATTGAAAATATAGAGGTGGTTTTCCATTTTCAAGTTCATTCTTAAATGAACACGAGCAGGGTAGCGGAACGCGAAACAAACCTCAAAACAGTAAACATCCCAGTACTGTTTTGAGGTTTTTTTTGATCACCTTCCGGGAGGAAGCCGTTTTTCGGACAGCCCGGCTACGTTTAACCTCTCCAGTATATTGCTCAAACCATTGTATATTTTATGAAACAAAACGTGGTTTCCCTTTGGAATAAAGTCGGATACCGACAGGATTTCATTCGTTTTTTCCAAGTGTTTGACAAGATGGGCTTGGATCCAATCGTCCTTTTCCGGTTCAATCCCTATGAGGTTTATTTTCTTTGCTTCAAACTTCATCAAAATATTTTGGTACCATTGACTGTTATCATAGACGAAACAAATATCGCTTTCATCAATGGCAAGCGGCATATTCGCCAAAAACTTAGGATACCGTCTCTCTATTTTTTCTAGTGGTACATGATGTCCGCCAGTTTGTACACGATTTGAAATTCTGGAAATATTGATCTCCATATCTCTTGTGAATACCAATACCGTAATCAACGTGGCCGATCTTTGTTTAATGTGCTTCAGAAACTCCAAATCTTTAACCGTGGACAAAGCAAGCTCGGTCATAAAACTCTGTCGACGTTGAAGCTGATCATCCATCATGGATCTCGCGATTTGGAGCCTTTCGTCCATCATCCGGTTATAATCCTCAACGCTTGTAAAAGGTCTCCTGCCTATTAAGTCCATATTTATTAATGGGATTTCCAGATGACGAGCGAGTTCGTTTGCAAGCGTAGTTTTGCCGCTGCCGTTAACCCCCAATACAACAACGACATAAAAATCTTGATTTTCCATAAGCGGTCCCCCCTCTATTTCCTATAAAGAAGAGTCGATAGGAACGACTGGATTCCGGTATTTTGGGGAATATCAGATACAAAGTAGAATCATCTGAGCAGAAGATTCAATGTTTTTCGGTAGCACGAATTGGTTCGACTTCAACCGATCTGTAATATTTGGATAAGGAGATGATTTGTTAATTTGCGACGTTTTTAATAATCTCCCCTAATTCTGCTAAAGATTTCATTTTTATAATACCGTTGTCATTATTGTCCATATCTTTACGGTCTAGCCATATTCCTTTCATATTAATATTTTGGCATGATAAGATGTCCGTGACTAAATTATCACCTACATAGATACACTGATCTGGCTTGACTTTTGCTCGTTGACATGCAATTTCAAATATTTTCGTGTCTGGCTTTGCTACCCCAACTTCTCCAGATGTAATAACTAAATCGAAATAGTAAATCTAGTGTGAACATCAATGAATAACCAAGGCAAAACAGCACTTTCACCCTTTCTAACAAAGGTGCCATAATGCTGAAGATTATCTTCACTATGTTTCAAGTGCGCATCAGTCATCTTAACAAACTCGTTATTAACAACCTCACCTTGGTCATAGCCAAATCTCTTTAATATTTTCTTTACCTCTGGATAGTCCCGTGGTGATATTAATATATCTAAATCACTGAAAGTTCTGACCCGAGTTCGACAGTAAATCGGCATTTTTGGGCATATAGAAAATCAAGAATCCCATAACAGCAAGGTTTTCTGTGAGCGGAGCTAGAAAAAATCTCATTTTTCCATAGGCACACGCTTTCGTATTT